>NHCFR05603__coassemble_332_pt1 | contig 42952 bp, 38 predicted proteins | sample NHCFR05603__metabat2_high_PE_050 | metagenome-assembled genome bin NHCFR05603 | reverse complement strand
GCGGGTTTTGGTTTCTTTTGCCCGCTCAAAAGAAACCCCCAGCGGGAAGCGTCCCAACCAAGCCAGAGGGCTTGAAAAGAGAAAAGAGAAGGTGGAAGTGGCCTGGTTCAGACCGCTTCCACCTTTTTCAGGCTATTGCTTTTGAAATAGGTCCGCAATGGTGCGGGCAAACAGCCGCCCGGCGGTGATGGCCTCCTGGAGGGTGTTGCCGTGGCTGCCGATCTCCACCAGCAGGCACCCGGTGGAGTAGTGCTGGTTGAACCGGGAGGTGCGCAGGGCGATGGGCCGGGCCAGGGTGGACCACTTATCCGCCAGGGCCTTCTGGATGGAGGTGGCCAGGGACAGGTTGACCCGCCAGTTGGGGTGAGTCTGGCCCAGAGAGTCGGTGCCCATGACCATCATCACCTGGGCGCAGTTCTCCACCGTGCCCGCCACCGTCTTATAGATGGTGCCATCATTGGCCACCAGGGCGTCCCGGTGCACGTCAATGACCAGGCGGATGGAGGGGTATTTGTCCAACGTCTCCTTCACCGCCTGGGAGGAGCGGTTGTAGGCGTCGTTGTAATCGGGGTAGTCGTAGAGGGTGGTGTCGTGGATGACCTCCAGTCCCGCCGCCTCCAAAATCTTGGTCATCTCGGTGCCCACCCGTACCATGTTCTGCTCGGTATTCAACGTGCGGTAGCTGTCGCTCTCCTCGTACATGTCCGTGCCGTCCATGGTATAGGCCTCGGTGGCGTGGGAATGATAGATGAGAATATCCGGGCCCTCCTGAGCCGGGGTGAGCTTAGGGGCGGCCTCCAACAGGGCCTTGACATCCAGGGCGTAGTCGGTGTAGTTGCGGATGCTCACGGTGTCATAGGTGGCATACACCGGGGAGTCGGTGGCTTTCAGGGTGCTGGGAATGATGCCGTCCGGGGCGGTGGTGGTCTGTGCCGGAGGCTCCTCGGGCGTCTCCTCCTGTTCCTCCGCTTCCGGCTGTGGAGTGGCGGTGGGCTGGGGCGCTTCGGTGGCCACTGGGGCTGGGGTGGCCTGAGCGGCCCCGGCCAGCAGGGAGGACTGGCCCAGAATCACCTGCTGCCACAGGGGTGTGGAGGGCTGGGTGTCCCAGGGCAGTTCCAAATTCACAAGAGCGGCGGTGAGCTGGTCCAGTTGGGCCAGCTGTTTGAGTTTTTCAAGGGCCACCGCGGGGTCGGCGGTGAGATAGACGATCCACAGGGCCACAGCTGTCAGGAAGAGGGCGATGCCCTGCCGGACGCCGCGCAGCAGGGGGGCACTTGTCCTGTTCTTTTGCATAGCATTCACCTCTCCACAACCTATGCCGAGGAGCGGGGAGTTAGAACGTGGGAAATGAAGAATGAAAAATGAAGAATGAAGAATTGTGGTGTGCCGCAAAAGCGGCACGGATTTGATAAGGGAGAGGCTGGAGGGCTGGGAAGATGGCTCCCTCCGGGAGGGAGCTGGCTGCCCGTGAGGGCAGTCTGAGGGAGCAAGCGGGCGTCAGTACCACAGGTCGGTACAGAGAAAAGACCTCTGCCCGACTTCCCGATCACTCCGGTACACGCCGCCCATTGCGTCAATGCCCTTGGGTGCCTACTGCAATCTCCCTCCGTCATCGCCGTTGGCGATGCCACCTCCCTCCCTGAGGGAGGCTGTTTGGCCCCGGCAAAATCAGGGCTGACACTGGGTCCAGCGGTTGCAATTGCTGCCAATTTAGGATATGATATTTCCCGATGTATTGTGAAGAAGGAGGCTGTTTTCCCATGAAAGACGGCTTGATATGCGTGGCGGCGGGCACCCCCTCCATCCGGGTGGCCGACTGCGCCCACAACGGGGCGGAAATTGTCCGCCTGATGGAGGAGGCCCAGGAGCAGGGGGTTAAAATTCTCGTCCTGCCCGAGCTGTGCCTCACCGGCTACACCTGCGGCGACCTGTTTTTGCAGGACACGCTGCTGGATGGAGCCCTGGAGGCTCTGCGCAGCGTGATGCAGGCCACCCAGCACCTGGAGGTGCTCTGCGCCCTGGGTATGCCCCTGCGGGCGGGGGGCAAGCTGTACAACTGCGCCGTGGTCATCCAGTACGGCCAGGTGGTGACGGTGGTGCCCAAGACCCACATCCCCAACTACGGGGAGTTCTACGAACAGCGGTGGTTTGCCTCCGGGGAGGGGGTGTTCTTTGACCACAGCTTTTTGGTGCGCCTGCCCCACCTGGAGGAGGGGTGGCAGGAGCTGTACGGGGCCTCTCCCCTCATGGAGTGCCCCGATGTGCCCGGCCTGCGCATCGGCGTGGAGCTGTGCGAGGATTTGTGGGTGTCCGACCCGCCCTCCCGCACCCTGGCCGAGTACGGGGCCACGGTGATTTTGAATCTGTCCGCCAGTAACGAGATCGTGGGCAAGAGCAGTTACCGCCGCAACCTGGTGGTGGGCCAGTCCGGGCGGCTGTGCTGCGGCTATGTGTACGCCGACGCCGGGGAAGGAGAGTCCACCACCGACCTGGTGTTCTCCGGGCACAACCTAATTGCGGAAAACGGCACTCTGCTGGCCGAGCGCCGCTTCGGAACCGGGCTGACCATCTCCCAGCTGGACATTGGCCGGCTGTGCCACGAGCGGCAGCGGCTGACCACCTTCCACAGCCGCCACCCCGAGGGCTGGGCGGAGGTGCGCTTCATCCTGTCCGAGACCCGCCTCACCCGGCCCATCTCTCCCACCCCCTTTGTGCCCCAGGATGAGGCGGGACGGGCCGAGCGGTGCCAGGAGATTTTGACCCTGGCGGCCTTAGGCCTTGCCAAGCGGCTGGAGCACACCCATGCCGCCACCGCCGTGGTGGGGCTGTCCGGTGGCCTGGACTCCACCCTGGCCCTTCTCATCACCGCCCGGGCTTTCGACCTGCTGGGCCGGGCTAAGCGGGATATTCTGGCCATCACCATGCCCTGCTTTGGCACCACCGCCCGTACCCGGTCCAATGCGGAGATTTTGGCCGGAGAACTGGGCACCGGATTCCAGGAAGTGAACATCGGGGACGCCGTGCGCCAGCACTTTGCCGACATTGGCCAGTCCATGGAAGACCACTCCGTCACCTTTGAAAATGGACAGGCCCGGGAGCGCACCCAGGTGCTCATGGACATCGCCAACCGCACCGGCGGCCTGGTCATCGGCACCGGGGACCTGTCCGAGCTGGCCCTGGGCTGGGCCACCTACAACGGGGACCACATGTCCATGTACGCCGTCAACGCCTCCATTCCCAAGACCCTGGTGCGCCATCTGGTGGACTACGTGGCCCGGGAGGAGGGGGGCAAGCTGGGCGAGGTGCTCCAGGACATTCTGGACACCCCCGTCTCCCCCGAGCTGCTCCCCCCCAAGGACGGGGAGATTGCCCAGAAGACCGAGGACCTGGTAGGCCCCTACGAGCTCCACGACTTCTTCCTCTACTACGCCATCCGCTGGGGCTTCTCCCCCCGGAAGGTGCTGCGTCTGGCGGTGTACGCCCTGGGCGACCGCTATGACAAGGCTACCCTCCACCGCTGGCTGGGCAACTTCTACCGCCGCTTCTTCGCCCAGCAGTTCAAGCGCTCCTGTCTGCCCGACGGGCCCAAGGTGGGCTCGGTCACCCTCTCCCCCCGGGGAGACTGGCGGATGCCCAGTGACGCAGTGGCCCGCCTGTGGCTGGAGGAATGGGAGGACCTGGCATGAAACCATACGTGAGCCTCTTCTTCACCTTTGCCAAAATCGGATTGTGTACCTTCGGCGGCGGCTACGCCATGCTCCCAATCTTGCAGCGGGAGCTGGTGGACAACAAAGGCTGGGCCACCGAGGAGGAGCTGGCGGACTACTACGCCGTAGGCCAGTGTACCCCCGGCGTCATCGCAGTGAACACCGCCACCTTTGTGGGCTATAACCAGATGGGCTGGCTGGGCGGCGTTGTGGCTACCCTGGGGGTGGTGTTCCCCTGCCTGGTGATTATCATGGCCATTGCCGCTTTTTTGAGTAACTTTATGCACCTGGACGTGGTGGTTCACGCCTTCAACGGGGTGCGAGCGGGTGTGGTGGCCCTCATTTTCTCCAGCATTTTGAAGCTGCTGAAAACCTCCCTGGTGGACTGGAAAACCCGGCTCATCTATGTGGTGGTGCTCCTTCTGGGCGCTGTGGGGGTGTGGGCCCCCATGCCCGGCGGAGCCCTGGGCCAGGTGCTGGGGGCTCTGTGCTCCCCGGTGTTCCTGGTGGTGGTGTCCGGCCTGGTGGGGCTGGCCATCTACGGTAAGAAGGGAGGGGAGAAGGCATGATCTACCTGCGCCTCTTCTTCGAATTTTTCAAGGTGGGCCTGTTCTCCGTGGGTGGCGGCCTGGCCACCATCCCCTTCCTCACCGACCTGGGCCAGCGCACGGGCTGGTTTACCTCGGGGCAGCTGGCGGACATGATCGCCATCTCCGAGTCCACCCCCGGTCCCCTGGGGGTGAACATGTCCACCTACGTGGGCTTTAACACCGCCGGACTGCTGGGTGGCATTGTGTCCACCCTGGGCCTGGTGACCCCCTCCATTCTGGTAATTCTCCTCATCGCCCGGATTTTGAAGCAGTTCCGCCAGTCCCGGGTGGTGAACGCCATTTTCTACGGCCTGCGGGCGGCTTCGGTGGCCCTCATCACCGTGGCTCTGCTGGAAGTGGCGGTGATTGCCCTGGCCAAAGAGGGCAGCCCCCTGGGGGTGCACTGGATGGGCGTGGCCCTGGCGGCCCTGGTGTTCGTGCTCATGCGCTACACTCCCGCCAAGAAGCTACACCCCATTGTGTTCATCGCCTTTTCTGCGGTGGTGGGCGTGATGTTTCAGATGTAATACAAACAGGGTCTGTTGCAAAGTTGAACTTCGCAGCAGACCCTGTTTTATCTAAGGGGTATGGCTCCCTCCCTGGGGGAGGCTTTGAGTCTGGCAATCATCGAAAGCCGGATGTTCGGCGGCGGGAACGCCGCTGCTCCAGGGTAGGCCCGGAGGTGGAAACCACCCGGCCATAGGGCCAGCTGACCAGGGTGGCCTGGTGTGGTGGCACAAACAGGGGCCACAGCAAGGGTGACGGGCCGAATACAGACTTGACGCAGGCCCAGCCTCGTACCCCAGGGAGGTCCTTAGGGGGGAACGCCCTAAGCGGGTTTTGGTGCCTTTTGCCCGCCCAAAAGGCACCCCCAGCGGGAAGCGTCCCCACCAGGCTGGCAAGTAGGAACCTTGGGTGGTTAGACGGTCAACCCCTTGCACAAGGAAGTCATTGGCGAGCTGTTTTTGGGGAACTGACAGGTTATCGCAAGAAAAACAGAGATGATGCTCCAATGGTTGCACCATCTCTGTTTGACTCTTTTTCACTTATGACAGTGGCAGGAGCCGCCTCCCTGGCAGTGGGAGCAGCTGCCCCCGTCGGGACAGCCGATGCAATGGGCCCCGGACTTTTTCTTTTTCACAATGTACCCGATGGCGGCGGCCTGGATGACCTGGGCCAAACCCTTCTGAGAGGTGGACACCGTCTCCACCACCGGACAGCCCAGGGCACGGGACAGGGCGGAGATGTCAATGTTGGTGCCCTTCTTTTCGTTTAAGTCGTGCTTGTTCAGGGCCACCACCACGGGGATGCCCAGCTCCAGCAGCTGGGTGGTGAAGAAGAGGGAGCGGCTCAGATTGGTGGCGTCCACAATGTTGACGATGACATCGGGCCGCTCCTGGCGGACATAGCTGCTGGTGATGTTCTCTTCTGAGGTGAACGGGGACATGGAATAGGCCCCCGGCAGGTCCACCGCCACCAGGTCCACCCCACGGGGGTTGAACTGCGGCTTGACGGGGCTCTCCTTTTTGTCCACCGTCACACCTGCCCAGTTGCCCACTCGTTCCGAGCGTCCGGTGAGGGCGTTGTACATGGTGGTTTTTCCACTGTTGGGATTGCCAGTAAGTGCAATGCGCATGGGTCAAATTCATGGACCGTTCCTCCTGATGTTTCTTAGAGTTGCATTTGGCTAACTCATAAGATGGCACTGGCTAACTCAGTTGTCAGGAGGAAGAGTGGAAAAATTTTTTTCATCCGGGACAGCCCCTTTCCAAAGCAAGAAAGCTATGCTATCATAATCATGGACACCGCTCCAGGCTGTGGAGCGGTCCGGCATCCATACCATCACCCCGTGAGATGAGGAAACATCACATGAACATTGCGAAAATTATGATCCCCAAGGCCTGTACCATGGTACTGCACCAGGACAACACGGTGCGGCAGGGCTTGGAAACCATGTGTCACAACAGCTACACCGCCATTCCTGTGCTGGACGCCCAGGGGGGCTATGTGGGCTGTGTCACCGAGGGAGATTTTCTCCGCCACATTCTGGCGGTGAACTCCACCGACAAAAAGAAGCTGGAACAGACCAAAATCCGAGACATTATGCGCAGCGATTTCTGCCCCGCCGTGAGCATCCGGGCCACCTTCCAAGAGGTGATGGACCTGGCCATGGAGCAGAACTTTGTCCCCGTGGTGGACGACCGCAACGCCCTGTGCGGCATCGTCACCCGGCGCAATCTGCTGGGAGCGGTGGGTAAAAATTATGTGGACCAAAAGCTGGAGTTGCAGCGGGTATAGAGACACGGAATTGGAGCATACAACCACAGAGGTGCAGGAGAACAGCCGGACGTTCTTCTGCACCTCTGTCGTTTTGCATGAAATGGGTTTGGCAGGGAACACTAGTCCGGGGGTGATGGCGTGAAGGAGCGGAGCAAATACATCATCATTGGGCTGCTGGCCGGGGTGGCCAACGGCTTTTTCGGGGCCGGAGGCGGACTGTTTCTGGTGCCCCTGTTTGTGGGCTGGGTGGGGCTGGAGCAGCGGAAAGCCTTTGCCACCTCGGTGGCGGTGGTGCTGCCCCTGTGTGTGGCGGCTCTGGTGAGCTACGCCCAAACGGGCGGCCTGGACGTTGCCGTGGCGCTGCCCTATCTGGCGGGGGGCCTGGTGGGCGGCGTGCTGGCGGGCCGGGTGTTTGACAAAATTCCGGTGCTCTGGCTGCGCCGGGGCTTTGGGGCCCTGCTGGTGTATGGGGGCGTGAAGGCGGTGTTGCTGCTGTGAACCTACTGGGCTTTTTGGTGGGAGCGGCCACCGGGGTACTCAGCGGCTGCGGCGTGGGGGGCGGCACTCTGCTGGTGCTCTACCTCACCGCCGTGGCAGGGTTGGAGCAGTACCAGGCCGGGGGCGTCAACCTGATGTACTTTCTGGCCTGTGCTGCCCCCGCCCTGGTGTCCCACGCCAGAAAGGGGCGGGTGGAGTGGCAGGGAGTGGTGTGGTGCCTGGTACTGGGCATTCCCGCCGCCATCGCCGCCGGGGCGGTGGCGGGGCAGCTGGACGTGGGACTGCTGCGCCGCCTGTTCGGGTTGCTCATGCTGTATGTGGGCATCAAAGAGGTGTTTGCCCGGAAACCCAACGAGAAGACATAGAAAGGACGAGCCCGGCGGCCATTAGCCGCCGGGCTCGTCCCGGTTTGGTTTGTGTGTGTATGGAGGACAGGGGAAGCGATTACTTACCCTGGCGTTCCTTGCGCTTTGCAGCAGCCATACCGGCCATCAGGGCCGCAGCGCCGCCCAGAGCTGCCACATACAGCAGCACCTGGCTGTGGTCCCCGGTCTGGGGCACGTTGTTCTCCGGCTTCTGGGTGCCCTCGGGGGAGCCGGAGGCCTGGGGCTGGTCGCTGGGCTGGGTCTCGCCCTGGGCGGTGAGGCCGTCCATGGCGGCATTCAGAGCGTCCACAGCGGCGTTCACGGTAGCCTGGTCGTCCTCGCTGAGGGTTTCGTCTGCCAGCACAGCCTGAGCCTCGGCCAGAGCGGAGCGGAACACGGCCACGGAATCGGCGGTGTAGCCGGAAAGGTCCATGCCCTCGGCTTTGTTCACCAGGTCCTCCAGGATGGACTTGTCTGCCTTGAAGCGCTGGGCCAGGATGGCGTCCAGCAGGGCGTCTGCCACGGGCTGCACGTCGGAGTCCAAGGCGTTGGGGTCGTCATAGACCTCCTGGGCGTTGGCCTGAGCGTCCACCAGCTGCTGCCAGTGGTCAGCCACATACTTGTCGGCGTTGTCCATCATGGTCTGGGCCCGGTCCAGAAGCAGCTCCAGCATATCCTTATCGGCCTTGGTGAAGTCCAGCAGCTGGATGGCCAGCACCAGGTTGTCCCAGGCATCCCACACCTCATCGATGGTGGCGTTGGGGTCGTCCAGCACCGCCTTGGCCTGGTCCAGAGCCTTCTGGTAGAACTCGGCCACCATGGGGATGAGGTTGCTGGTGTCGTAGCTCAGGGCCTTCTCATAGGTCTCTTGCAGCAGGCTCTTGTCCACGGCGGGGGTCTCGGTCTCCACCTGGGCGGTGATGGTCACGTCGTGGTCGGGCATGACAAAGGTGGTGGTGGTAGCGGTGGCGTCGGCAAACTCCACGCCTTCGCCCACCCAGCCGGTGAAGGTCTGGTTGTCGGCAAGCTGGTTGACGGTGATGGTCACGGTGTCCCCGGCTTCGGCAGAGCCCACATTGGCCCAGCCGCCGGTGACGGTGATGTCGTAAGCCTCACCCACGCTGCCATCCTCGCCGTAGGCGGCCTGAAGACGGGCGGTCTCAGCCTCGGACAGGCGGATGACGGTGCCGTGGCGGAAGGAGGCGGGGGAGAAGGAAGAGCTGACCTTGGTGTAGCTCTGGAAGTCCTCGGTGACGAAGGCGCGGTAGCCGCCGTTGTCACCCATGACGCACCAGGTGCCGTCGGGCAGCTGGTAGCAGGTGATGCCCTCCATGCCGTCGGTGATGCCAAACTGGGTGTGCTGGCCACGGGCAATGATGCGCTCCCAGTCGTTCATCTCCAGGGACAGAGTCTTGCAGCGGTCCACCACGGTGTTCCAGTCGGAGGTGGAGAAGCGGTAGTAGTAGCCGTCGGCCTCGTTGTAGACGATGGAGGAGTCGATGATGTTCACCTCGGCGCTGCCGTTGTCGTCCTCATCCAGCCACACCACGGGCTCGGAGAAGGTGCGGAAGTCCCGGGTGGTGCACACGTACACCCGCAGGGCCCAGTCGTTGGTGCCATATTCCCGCTGGTCACGGGCGGACCAGTAGATGAGGTACTGGCCGGTGGCCTCGTCGTAGATGGCTTCGGGGGCCCACACGCACCCGGCAAAGTCGAAGCCGGAGTGGACAATGGCGCCCTCGCTCCAGTGCACCAGGTCCTCGGACTCCCAGACCACAATGCTCTGGCTGGCGTTGCGCTGGTTCCAGCCGGAGCCGCCGGCTCCGCCGCCCTCGGCGTGGAGGTCGGTGCCCAGAATCCAGTAGCGGTCTCCCTCCGCAGAGCGGATCAGGTGGGGGTCACGGACGCCCAGATCGCTTTCCAGATTGGCCAGGATGGGCTGGTTGTCGTTGAGAGAGGTCCAGTTCAGGCCGTCCTTACTGGTGCCCAGGAAGATCTTCTCATAGCCGCCGGAGGCCTGGAAGTAGGTCCACAGGTAGTCCCCGGTGTAGTCGGTGTCCAGAGTGCCGTCCACAGGCAGCACGGTGGCGGTGAAGGTGCGGGTGACGGTCTCGTCGGTGGCGGGGTTGGACACCACGGCGGTGAGCACCACGGACACGGCGGACGCATCAGCGGCGGGGCGGGTGACCACACCGGCGGCCTTGCCGTCCACCTCACGGTCGGTGATCACGTCGGGGTTGCTGGAAGTCCAGGTGATGGTGGACCCGGCCTCACCCGTGGTGGGCAGGGTGATGTTGCCCTTGACCCGGTCCAGGTTGGGGATGGACAGGGCGGCGGCGTCCCGGGCGATGGCCCGCTCAGCGGTGACCGCCTGGGCGTCCTCGGCGGTGAGGGTGTCCTCACCCATAGCAAGGTTGATCTGGTCCAGATAGCCGGAGAAGATGTAGTTGGTGTCGTAGCAGCGGCCCAGATAGGCGTTGGAGGAGAAGGCATCCAGCTCAGAGAGCTGAAAGCCCAACTGGGTGGGAGCCAGCAGCTCCACGCCATTGGCGTACACGCTGACCACGCCGGTGGTGTCGGTCTCGGTGTAGCGGATGGCCAGGCTCTCCCAGGCATCCAGCACGCCCAGGCCGTGGAAGGGGATGGTCTGGGCCTCGCCGTTGTTCTTCACGGTGAGGGCGCCGTTCTCGCCCATAGAGTCAAACATACGCACCCCGAAGTACTGGGAGGCGGTGCCCACGGTAAAGACATACTTGCGGTCGTACTGGACGATCATGTCGTCACCGCCGCCGCTCTTGCCCACATAGTCCTGGTTGACATCCAGCACCAGGGAGAAGGTGCCAGCGGACAGCAGGTCCCGAATGCCGTTGATCTGGGCCTGACCCACGCCGGTGTTGTTCCAGCCGGTGGTCAGGTGGAGCATGGACCCGCCGTTGCCGTCATCCACCAGGGTGGTGTTGCCGGTGAGGGCCAGGATGCCGTCAGTCTCCTCCAGATTGCCGGAGTAGTCGGGCTCGGTGGGCTGGGGCAGAGGCTCGGCGTCGGTGCCCTCCATGGTGGGCTCCATGGGCAGCATGTAGCCATAGCTGTCAAAGCCGATCTCCTGCACGCAGGTCTCCCGGTGATAGCCCAGGCCGGAGGTGTAGGTGTTCAGGGGGGTGTAGAAGCGGTGGTAGGCCAGATACACCCGGCCGTCGTCGTCCAGCAGGGTGGACTGGTGGGCGGTGCCCAGCATGCCGCCGGCCTCATCCTTGTCCATGAGCAGATACTTGTACTGCACAGGGCCCAGGGGGCTGGTGGACACGCCGTACTGCACGCAGTAGTTGGGGCTGCCGGTGTCGTCCTGGGACCAGAGGAAGTGGTACAGATCCCCCACCTTCTCCACGGTGACGGACTCCCGGAATCCGGTCAGGCCGCTGCCGTCGGTCTCCCGGAGGTTTTGCAGGGTGCCGGGCACCACGCTCATCATGTCCTCGCCCAGCTGCACCACGGCGGCGTCGCCGTTGCCGAAGTACAGGTAGGAGGTGCCGTCGTCATCGGTGAGCACCGAGGGGTCAATGGCCTGGCCCATGGAGATGCCGGCGGAGCGGCACATGTCCATGGTGATGAGAGGCTCGCTGGCGGGGGTGTAGGGTCCGGCGGGGTCGTCGGCCACCGCCACGCCAATGGCGGACTCGCCATTGGACTTCTTGGCGCAGTAGTAGAAGTAGTACTGGCCGTCCTTCTCCTCAATGGAGGGGGCCCAGGCGCTGCCATAGGACCACTCACTCACGGGGACCTCGTAGTCGTGGACGGTGTTGGTCTGGGTCTCGGTGGCATCGGAGTTGGTCTCCAGAATCATGCCCTCACACTGCCAGGGGCCGGACAGGGAGTCGGAGGAGAAGGCATAGAACTGGGTGCCGCTCCAGCCGCTGTAGCCGTCGGTGGTGGGGAAAATCCAGTACTTGTCCCCGAACTTGTCAATGTCGGGGTCGGCAAACTGGCCGGGCAGCACCGAGTTGGTCACCAGCTCAGGGGTCTTGATGGTGATGGTCTGGGTGCTGTCGTTGTAGGTGAGGGTGGCCTCCACGTCCTGGGTCAGGTCCAGGGTGTCCCCGTTGGTGAAGCTCTGGCCATCCACGGTGATGGACACGGCGTCGTCCACCAGGTCAAAGGTCACGGGCACCTTTGTCAGGTCGGTGGGAGACATGGTGTTGGTCTCCACATCATAGGTGTACTTTTTCAGCTGGCTGGTGAGCACATCGTCTTCCAGGGTGGAGCTGACGGTGGTGTGCTCGTCCAGGCCCCGCTCGGTGCCCGTGGGCATCACGCCCACCGAGACACGGTTGACCAGATTGTCCAGGGTCACACCGTTGAGGTCGGCGATCTCCAGCTGGCTCAGGGCCCGGTCATAGATTTGGATGTTGTCATAGGCGCCCTTGAAGTAGCTGTCAGGCTCATAGAAGGACTTGCCGAAGTAGAGCAGGGGATTGTCCCCCAGGTCCTCCAAGGTGGCGTTGAGGTTGTCGTTTTCGTCCACCAGCACGCCGTCAATGTACAGACTCAGGGTGTCCTCAGACAGGGCGATGGTGACGTTCTTCCACTGGTTCAGGCCGTCCAGGGTGGTGACCACGCCGGACTCGTTGTTCCAGGAGTTCTGGGTCAGGCCCACGTAGAACTCCGAACTGCGGGTGCGGAGAAACAGGTACTTGATGTTGTCCTGGCCCAGGGCAAAGGTAAAGAAGTTGCCGCTGGCGGTCTGGGTCTGCACGTCAAAGGAGACGGTGAACCCGGTCTGGTCGTTGAAGAAGCTGGTCTCGTCCAGCTGGGCATAGCCGCCGTTGGAGCCGTCCAAAACCAGAGTCCCGTTCTGGACGGAGGCGGAGCCGTGGAGGGAAAGTGCGGGGCTGCCCTCAAAGTCCTCGGAGAACACAAGACTGTCCGAGACAGAGCGGGCGGTGGATGAGGGGTCTGTGCTGGCCTGGAGCATCGAGGGGCCCGCTGCGCTGGCGTACACGTTTGCCCCCAGCACAAGGCCCAGGGCAGCAGCGGCGACTCGAAGGGATTTCTTCATCTGCGGTTCCTCCTTGTTCCTGATCTCGGATCTTTGCCCCGGGTGGGTGGCGTCCCGGAGCGCATAACCCGTATTGTACGTACAAGTTTAATGAGGTTGGTCATAATTGTCAATTCATCCGGGGAAACTCCCGAAAAATTGGAACAACTTACAATACAAATTATGAAAGTTTCACAAAACGTGTTTTTTCTCGCAGTTCCCAGCATGTTCCTGGAGATATGAAGAATTTGAGAACTTTTCGGGCAAAAAGAAAAGGTACGTTAGGGAGGAAAAGGAGAGAATCCACCTGTATCCCAAAAGAAAAACCAGACAACTTCTCTGTGAGGAATGACAGTTTTATCCAAAAACCAACGGGCCAGCGGCTAGAAAGCCGCTGGCCCGTTGGTTGCGTATGCGTATGAGAAAAGGAAGGAAAGGAAGGAGAAAGCTTACTTGTCGCCCTGATTCTTACGGCGCAGGGCAAAGGCGCCGGTGAGGAGCACCACAGCGGCAGCCAGAGTGGCCACATACCCCATCAGCTGAGCAGAGTCGCCGGTCTGAGGCACGTTGGTCTCGGGCTTCTGGGTGGTCTGAGGCTGGTCGGTGGTCTCGGGTTTGTCGGTAGCCTCGGGTTTGTCGGTGGTCTCGGGAGCGCCACCGGCGGTGAGGCCGTCCATGGCGGCGCTGAGAGCGGCCACGGCGTTGTCCACGGTGGCCTGGTCATCCTCGCTCAGGGAGTTGTCAGCCAGTACGGCCTGAGCGGTAGCCAGAGCGGTGCGGAAGGCGGCCACGGACTCGGCAGTGTAGCCGGTGAGGTCGATGCTCTCGGCCTTGCCGATCAGGTCCTCCAGGATGGACTTGTCCGCCTTGAAGCGCTGGGCCAGGATGGCGTCCAGCAGGGCCTGAGCCACAGGCTGGATGTCCTCTTCCATGGCGTCGCCGTCCGCGGCCACGTCCTTGGCCTTGGCCAGAGCGTCCACCAGCTGCGGCCAGTCGTCGGCCACGTACTTGGTCTCGTCCATGGCCTCAGCCTTGGCGATGAGCAGGTTCAGCTCGTCCTTGTCGCCCTGAACCAGGCCCAGACCCCAGATGCCCTCCAGCAGGGCGTCCCAGGCGGCGTCCACCTCAGCCTGAGTGGCCTCGGTGTTGTCCAGAACGGCCTTGGCATTTTCAAGGGCGGTCTCAAAGGCTTTCTTGGCGGTGTCGGTGACACCCTCGGTGGACAGGGTCACGGCGTAGTCATAGGTCTTTTGCAGCAGGGTCTTGTTGGCCTCGGGGGTGGGCTCGGGAGTCTCGCCCTCGCCCATGGCGGTCTCCAGGGCCACCTCGGCGTTGTAGAGCTGCTCCTGGGTCACGCCGTCCAGGTTATTAAGCAGGGCCTTGGCATCGGACAAAGCGGTCTGGAAGGCGTTCCAGTCCTCACCCACGAAGGTGTCCTCGGTGATGCCCTCGGCCAGGGTCACGGCCTCTTCCAGCCACTGGGTGTTCAGGACCGACTTGGTCTCCAGCAGCTTGACATAGGCGTGATAGCGGTAGTTATAGGCGTCGTACATGGGGTAGAAGTCCAGCCCGTCCAGGGTCAGGTGGGGGGTCTCGCCGGTGCCGGCGGGCTCCACGATGGACACCACCTGGTCCAGGTTGCTGTCGTTGGCGGACACGGTGTACCAGTTCATGGGCACGTAGGTGTCACGGGTGTCCTTGGCCACCATGACCATGGGGCCATACATCAGGGAGGCAACCACGTCGCCGTCCACGGTGTCGGGGGTCTTGTCCAGGTGCACGGTGTAGGGCATGTTCACGGTGACCACGTCGCCGTCGTTCCAGGTGCGCTCGATGGCCACATAGGAGCTGGGAGTGGCGCCGTCGATGACCACGTCCCCGTTGACGGACACGGTGAAGCCAGCAGTGGCCCAGTAGGGCACGCGCAGCTTCATGGTGAAGGTGCCGGAGCCGGACACGGTGAGGGTGGAGGTCTCAGAGGGGAAGAGGGTGTCCTGGGACACGCTCACGCCCTTCTCGGCCCAGTCCACGGTGGTGGGCATGTACAGATTGACGTACAGGGTGTCGTCGGTCTTGGCGTAGGTGGCGGCCTGGTACTGGACGTGGTTTTCCATACCGGTGCCGTTGCAGCAGGTGAATCCGCCGTAGTCGCTGTCAAAGTCACGGCGCTGGCCGGGATCGATGGGCAGCATGTAGGTCACGCCGTTGTGCATGTACTCGGTGGTGTCGTGGCTCTGAGAGGCCAGAATCTGGTTGATGACGGTGCGCTCATAGTAGTCCATGTAAGCGGCGTTGTCGGGGTCGTACTGGTACAGCTCCCGGGTGAGCTTGAGCATGTTGTAGGCGGCGCAGGTCTCGCAGTTTTCACCGCGGCCCTCGTTGCCCAGAATGTTGGCGCCCTGCTCATAGGGGTCCTGGAAGCGCTCGCCGGTGCCCACACCGCCGATGGAGTAGGCATAGCGGGAAGTGACCAGCTCCCAGAAGTTCTCGGCTACCCGATAGTAGTAGTCGTCGCCGGTGGCGTTGTACATGTGGATGGCGCCCACGATCTGGGGGATGTGCTGGTTGGCGTGGCGGCCCTGGATGGTGTCCTCGCCAGCGGCCAGGCCGTCGAAGAAGTCGGTGTTGTCGAACATCTTGGCGGTCTCCAGATACCGCTGGTCGCCGGTGAGCTCATACAGACGGGTCATGGACTCGTTCATGCCGCCGTACTCGCCGGCGATGTACATGCTCCACATCTTGGCCCGCTGCTCGGGGGTGCAGGCGCTCAGGCGGTCATACACCCACAGGCCCAGGTCCTTGGCCACTTCCAGGCCGGTCTCGTTGCCGGCGTAGATGTAGCTGTCAATGAAGCCAGCCAGCAGCTTGTGCATGGTGTAGTAGGGAGCCCAGATGGTGGCGTAGGGGGTGTACTGCTCCAGCAGGGCGAACTGGTCGGGAGAGTAGGCGCTCAGGAAGCCCTCGCCCCAGGTGGAGGGGTCCTTGCTCCACAGCTCCTGAGCGGCGCTGGTGGGGGTGCAGGCGGTCTCAAACTCGCTGGGCACGCCCTGGGACAGCTCTTGGAGCTTGCGCATCTCGGTGACCATGTAGTCCAGCTTGTCTTTGTAGGTCTCGTCGCCAGTGGAGGCGTAGGCCTGAGCCAGGGCGGACATGAAGTGGCCGGTGGAGTGGCCGCGCAGCAGGCCGGAGGGCTCCTCCCAGCCGGTGAGGGGCTGAGCGCCCTTGGTGTCCTGACCGAAGGCGGTGCGGAAGTTGTAGAGCATCCGGTCGGTGTCCATGATCTTCAGGTACTCCAGGGTACGGCTCATGTTCTGGCCGAACATGGTGTCGGTGCCGTCCAGAGACACGTCGTCCAGGTAGAACAGATAGGCCTGGGCCTCGGGAGCCACATAGTCCTGATCTTCCACGGTGATGGTGGCGGTGACTTCCACGGTGGAGTCCACCACGTGGCCGGTGAGGGTCTGGGTGCCGGCGGTGGCGTACATCTCGCCGGTCTGGCCGGTGGGCCAGGTCACCTTTTCCATTCCGGTGGTGGAGTCCTCATAGGTGACCTTCACCACGGCGGGGAGGGAGGGGACGATGCCCACGGAGGTGGTCACGTCCACCGCCTCGGCCTTGACGATGTCCAGCCGCTCATAGAGGGGCAGGATGGTCACCTCAAAGGTGCGGGTCTCCTGGGCGGAGCCATAGGAGATGGTGGCGGTGAGGGTGACGGTGACGGGCTCGCCCACGGGGCGGGTCACGGTGCCGTCGTTGGCCAGATACTCCTCATTGGAGCTCTCCCAGGTGATGGTGGACTCCAGAGCGCCACGGGTGGGGAGAATGATGTTCTCCACCACGGCGGAGAGGCTGCCCAGGTTGATGGCGTCGGCGTCGGCGCTCACCCGCTGCTCATCGGTGGGCTGGGCGATGACGGTGACGGTAAACTCCTTGGTGCGGCTCACGTCGCCGGAGGAGATGGTAGCGGTGAGGGTGGCGGTGGCGTCGGCCTCACCGGGCTGAGGACGGGTGACTACGCCGGTGTTGGTGATGACATCGGCATCGGAGGTCTCCCAGGTGATGGCGCTGCCAGCCACGCCGGTGGTGGGCAGGTCCAGGTCGTCGGTGAGGGCGGAGGTGTCGCCCAGCGTCAGGGCGTTGTAGTCCCGCTCCACCCGCTGGTCGTCGGGGATGTTGTACATGGCGGCCACTTCGTCCTCGGTCATGGCGTAGTCATAGATGCGGAAGTCGGCCACCATGCCGTTGAGCAGGTCGTTGCCGAACTGGCCGTAGCCGATGTAGTTCTGGGTGGAGCCCTCCAGAATGGACAGGTCGGCGTCGGTGACCACCGAGTCGCCCACCTGGGCGCCGTCCTCGTACATGGTCATGGTGTTGGTCTCCCCGTCAAAGGTGACGGTGGTGAGCTTCCACACCCCGGTATCCAGAGCGGTGCCCTTTTCAGGGCCCATCTCGTTGCCCCAGCCGCTGTTGGTGAGGGCGGCGGTGTAGCCGGTGTGTCCGGTGTTGTAGCCGGAGTCCAGCAGATACATATAGCTGGTGGTGTTGTGGCCGATGTCCCAGATGCGGGCGTAGCCGGAGGACTGGTTGACATACACCCAGCAGCTGATGGTCACGGAGTCCAGGCCGTTGAGCACGCCGGCGGGCATCTCCACGTAGTTGTGGCCGGTGCCGGGCTGGCCGCCCTGGAGCACGATGGCGGTCTGGGTCTCGCCGAAGATCTCCACTTCTTTGGTTTCCACGCCGCTGCCACGGGGCATGACCTCGCCGCTCTTGCCGTTGCCGCTGACGTCGTTGACAATGGTGCCGGTCTTCAGTGACTCAAAGTCGTAGTGGAGGACCAGACCCTCGTCGGCCCGGGGCTCTGCCTGGGGCAGCTGGGCCGCCAGCACGTAGGTGGGTACCATGCCCACCAGCATGGAGGCGCTGACCAGCCAGGTGCCAATCCGGGTCCAGGTTTTGCGTTTCATTGATACATCGCTCCTTTCATTTGGTGGAAGTGCCGGGGATGTATAGATGGAATAGGCGGGCCCCCTCTCTTGTGTCCAATTTTTGAATTTGTATTTTTTAAAATAAAAAATATACAAATTATCCGCAGATGGGCAAAATCGTACCATGTGAGTCCATATTAGCCGGGGAATTCTGGGAAGTCAAGGGAGATGGGAGAAAGTTACATGAGAAAAAATGGGTGAAATTTGTACTAGTTTTTTCCTTGCAGTAAAATATCTATCTGTGAAAAATGCTGTAAAATATGAAAACGCAGCGTGTTATGTGGCGGTTTTTCTGGGAAGAGTGGAAAAAATACAGAGGGGATAAATCAAGTCAAGTTGCACAAATGGTAATAATAAAACGTGAATTTGATGGTGCAAAAAACCGAGGACACACCGGGGGAGTTTTCTCGGTTCTGGGGAGAAACCGGGGGAGAGGGGAAAAAATGCCCAGCCGCCACAGGCGGCTGGGCGTCATTTGGTATGGATTCTGGGGAAGTTGTCATGCCTCCAGGGCCCGGATGAGGTTGACCATCTCAATGGCCCCCTGGGCGCACTCGGAGCCCTTGTTGCCCGCCTTGGAGCCGGCCCGTTCAATGGCCTGCTCGATGGAGTCGGTGGTGAGCACGCCGAAGAGGACGGGCACGTCGCTGTTGAGGGAGACGTTGGCAATGCCCTTGGACACCTCGCTGCACACGTAGTCATAGTGGCTGGTGCTGCCACGAATCACCGACCCCAGGGCGATGACGGCGTCAAATTTTCCACTTTTGGCCATTTTGGAGGCGATGAGGGGGATTTCAAAGGCCCCGGGTACCCAGGCCAGACTGATGTCCTCTTCCCGCACGCCGTGGCGCAGCAGGGTGTCCTCGCAGCCGCCAATGAGGCGGGAGACGATGAAGTCGTTGAACCGTGCGGCCACAATGCCGATTTTAATGCCCTGAGATACCAGAGTTCCTTCAAAGGTTTTCATGATGATGTCCTCCCTTAATAGTTTAAGATGTGTCCCATGCGGTGCTGCTTGGTCTGGAGATAGAATAGGTCCTCCTGGGTGGCCTGAATCTGGATGGGCACCCGCTCCACAATCTCCAGGCCGAAATCCGCCAGCTGATAGATTTTATCCGGGTTGTTGGTCAAAAGACGCATGGTGCGCACCCCCAGGTCCCGGAGAATCTGGGCCCCGGTCCAGTACTCCCGCAGGTCGGGGGCAAAGCCCAGCTGGAGGTTGGCGTCCACGGTGTCCACCCCCTTCTCCTGGAGCTCGTAGGCCTTGAGCTTGTTGATCAGGCCAATGCCCCGGCCCTCCTGGCGCATGTACAGCAGCACACCTCGGCCCTCTGCCTCGATCTGGGTCAGGGCGGCGGCCAGCTGCTGGCCGCAGTCGCAGCGGCGGGAGCCGAACACGTCCCCGGTGAGGCACTCGGAGTGGACCCGGCACAGCACGTTGGACCCGTCCCCAAGATCCCCTTTCACCAGGGCCACGTGGTGCTCCCCGGTGAGGTCGTTGACATAGCCGTAGATCTGGAAGTCCCCGAACCGGGTGGGCATCTTGGCGCAGGCCTCCCGTACCACGTGCTTGTCGTGGCGGCGGCAGTAGTCCTGCAAGTCCCGGATGGTGAGCACCTTCATGCCCCAGGCCTTGGCCTGCTCCAGCAGGCGGGGGGTGCGCATCATGGTGCCGTCCTCCTCCATGATCTCACAGCACAGCCCGCAGGGGGTCAGCCCCGCCAGGCGGCACAGGTCCACGGTGGCCTCGGTGTGGCCGTTACGGGCCAGCACCCCGCCGGGCCGGGCCACCAGGGGAAACACGTGGCCGGGCCGCCGCAGGTCCTCCGGGCGGGTGGACGGGTCCACGCACTTGCGGCAGGTGTACCCCCGCTCCTGGGCGGAGATGCCGGTGGTGGTGTCCACGTGGTCGATGGACACGGTGAAGGCGGTGGAGTGGTTGTCGGTGTTTACCTTCACCATCTGCTCCAGCCCCAGCCGGGCGGCCACCTCACCGCTCATGGGGGTGCAGATGAGCCCCTTGGCGTGGGTGGCCATAAAGTTCACGTTTTCGGTGGTGGCAAACTGGGCGGCGCACACCATGTCCCCCTCATTCTCCCGGTCCGGGTCGTCGATGACCAGGAGAATGTGGCCGGCCCGCAGCTCCTCCAGCGCCTCTTCCACCGTGCAGAATTGTTCTTCCATTGTACTTCCTCCGTTCTTTAAAAGCCGTGTTCGGCCAGAAACTCCCATGTGATTTTGCTCTCAGGCTGGGGTGCCTCCTGGGGGCGCAGCAGCTTTTCCACATATTTGGCCAGCAGGTCCGTCTCCAGGTTCACCACATCCCCCGCTCCCTTTTCTCCCAGAACTGTCACCGAGGCGGTGTGGGGGATGATGGACACGGCGAAGCGGTGGGCCTCCACCCAGGCCACGGTGAGGCTGATGCCGTCCACGGTGATGGACCCTTTTTCCACCACGTAGCGCAGCAGAGCAGGGGAGGCCTCTATGGTGTACCACAGGGCAATGCCGTCCCGGCGCACCTGGGCGATGGTGCCCACCCCGTCGATGTGCCCGGACACCATGTGGCCGCCGAAGCGGCCCCCGGCGGCCATGGCCCGCTCCAGATTTACGTGGCTGCCCGGGGTGAGGGCGCCCAGGGAGGAGCGGTCCAGGGTCTCGTGCATCACGTCGGCGGTGAATCCGGCGGAATCCTTGGCCGTGGCGGTGAGGCACACCCCGTTGACGGCCACGCTGTCCCCCACCTTCAGGTCGGACAGCACGGTGTGGGCCCCGATGGACACCACCGCCCACTGGGGACCCCGGCGGATGGAGCGCACGGTGCCCAGCTCCTCAACGATTCCGGTAAACATCCACATCTACCTCGCTTTCCAGCAGCAAATCCACTCCCAGCCGGGTGACGGTGGTGTTTTTAAGGGCAATCCCCTGGGCGGGGGTGGCCACCCCCAGCCCCTCCACCGGGGACTTGGCGTCCCGGCCCCCCAGCAGCTTGGGGGCCAGGTAGGTCTGGACCTTCTGGACGATACCCGCCTCCAGGGCCGCCCAGTTCAGGGTCCCGCCCCCTTCCAGGATGACGCTATCTATCCCCTGGGCTCCCAGCCGCTCCATGAGGGCATCCAGGTCCACGTGGCCCTCTCGTTCCGGCAGGGTCCACACCTGGCACCCGGCGGCCTCCAGCGGGGAGATACGGGCGGGGTCGATACAGCAGGTGGCAATCAGGGTGGGGACCTGGGGGGCGGTGCGCACCAGTTGGCGGTCCAGGGGGGTGCGCAGGTGGGTGTCACAGACGATGCGCAGGGGGTTTCGTCCCCCCTCCATGCGGCAGGTGAGCAGGGGATCGTCGGCCAGCACCGTCCCAACCCCCACCAGAATGGCGGCGTATCGGTTCCGGTCCCGGTGCACCTGGGCCCTGGCCTCCGGCCCGGTAATCCACCGGGAGGCCCCGGTGCGGGTGGCGATTTTGCCGTCCATGGTCATGGCGTACTTCATCACCACATAGGGGCGGCGGGTGCGGATGTAGTGGAAAAACACCTGGTTGAGGGCGTCGCATTCCTCCTGGCACACCCCGGTCTCCACCTCAATGCCGTGGCTGCGCAAGATTTCCAGCCCCTTACCCGCCACCAGGGGGTTGGGGTCGTGGGAGCCCACCACCACCTTGGCGATGCCGGCGTCCAGGATGGCCTGGGTGCAGGGGGGCTGCTTGCCCTGGTGGCAGCAGGGCTCCAAGGTCACATACAGGGTGGCGCCCCGGGGGTCCTGGGTGCAGCTTTGAAGGGCGTTGCGCTCGGCGTGGGCTTGGCCGTACCGCTGGTGGTACCCCTGGCCGATGACTGCCCCGTCTTTGACGATCACCGCCCCCACCAGGGGGTTGGGGTTGGTCCAGCCCGCCCCCCGCTCTGCCAGTTCCAGGGCCAGGTGCATATAGTCTTGATGGTTCATCTCATGCCTCCCGGAATACAAAAAATGCCTTGAACCGGTGGTTCAAGGCATCGTGAAGGGGCAGAGGGACCTGGGCCCAGAAAACAAAAAAACTCCGGAATGTATGCCATTCCAGAGCCAATCCGTGGGCACAGGCGCAATCCCCCTGCGGTCACACGATCTTCTTTCATCCAGACTATACGGTCGGCTTCGGAGTTTCACCGAATCATGCCTTGCGGCTCGTGGGCTATACCACCGGTGGGGAATTTCACCCCGCCCTGAAGATCCTGATTCAATTGGCCACAGTATAGACCCCCTGGAGGCAGTTGTCAAGAGGTGAAAGAAAAACCTGGGGGGTGTCCTTGCGGGAATGGCGGGGCTTTGGTACAATGAAACACAACGAAATGGGGGAGGGAACCGGGATGCAAATGAATTTTTACGAGCAAGTGGACGACAAACGGCTGCGCTTTACGGTGATTGTGGCACGGCACAAGGGCAAGTGGGTGTTCTGCAAGCACCGGGAGCGGGACACCTATGAGTTGCCCGGCGGACACCGGGAACCTGGTGAGAGCATTTTGGAGGCCGCCCGGAGAGAATTACAGGAGGAGACGGGAGCGGCGGCGTTTGCCATCCGCCCGCTGTGTGTGTACTCGGTGATTGGGAAAAACCGAGTCAATGAGTCGGGGGAAGAGTGCTTTGGAATGCTGTATGCCGCTGAAATTGAGTCCTTCCAGGGGGAGCTGCACAGCGAGATGGAGCAAGTGCTGCTGCTGGAGCAGCTACCCACCCGGTGGACCTATCCGGAGATACAGCCGCGGTTGGTGGAGGAGTATGTGAGAAGGAAGAATAGCATATGAATCAAGAGTTTTGGACCATGTTAGAAGATTTGGTGCGGCAATCGGACGTGGTCATTGATCGCCCGAACGGTTCGGCGCACCCCAGATTTCCCGATACCATCTATCCGGTGGACTACGGATATTTGCAGAACACCACCTCCATGGACGGGGAGGGAATTGACGTATGGGTGGGAACGGCGCCGGAGCAGACCGTGGACGCCATTGTGTGCGTGGTGGATGCCTGGAAGCGGGATTCGGAGATGAAAATCCTGATTGGATGTACTCAGCAGGAAAAAGCCCTGATTGAGGAGTTTCACAACCGTTCCCGGTATATGAAAGGCATTTTGATTCCCAGAGAAAGGACCTAGAGACATGCATTTGGACACACCACGGCTGATCATCCGCAGCTTTGTGCCGGAGGATGCCGCCGACTTGCAGGAGATTTTAGGCGATGCCCAGACCATGGAGTATTCCGAGCCACCCTACGACCTGGAAAAGACCAAGCAGTTTCTAGCCTCCTTTTGCATTGAAAGGGGCGGCGGGGTGGCGGCGGTGCACCGGGAGACAAACAAAGTGATCGGGTACATTCTGTTCAGCCAAATCCAGCCGGGAGAGTACGAACTGGGCTGGTTTTTCAATCGTCAGTTTTGGCGGAAAGGCTACGCCTTTGAGGCCTGTCACGCTGTGATTGAGTACGCGTTTGATGCTCTGGGGGCAAAAAAGGTCTTTTCCGAGACCATCGATGGGGGAAAATCAGTGCCTCTCATGGAGAAGCTGGGGATGGAGCTAGAGGAAGTTCAGCCGGACCCGGAGCACGGCTGGCAGTGGTACGTCTATGCCATACAGAGAGAAGGGCGGGAAGCGAATGGGCAAGATTGAAGAATTGGTTGCTGAATTCTGCGCCGAGCATTCCTTGGCTGTAACGGTGTCACATGACATGCCGGAGGGCTATGAGACTGCGTTCGGCACCTATGACGTGGCAGAAAACACCCTGTATCTCAACTCCGGCTTGTTGGAGCGTGCACCCCAATGGGAAGTGCTCTACTATGTGTACCACGAGCTGCGCCATGCCATGCAGTATCTCAAACCAGAGCTGTTTGATGAGCCGATTCAAGAGAGCAGATATTACGTGGTGCTGTACAACGGCACCTGTTTCAAACTGGTCGATGGCGTGTGGAAGAAATGTGTTTTGGAGGGGCAGGAGGCGGACTTTATCGCTGCATACCTGAGCCTGCCCTATGAGCTGGATGCCAATACATTTGCCTATGAAAACGTGCGGGCCTTGTGGGGAGATTTGCCGGAATTGCTCCGCCTGTATCAAGGCTGGATGCCGGAGAGACCATGGAGCCAAGAGGAGCACAGAGCGCTGTTTCACCGCATCGATGAAACAGTGGCGTCTATGTAGACTGTTTGTGGAGTTATGAGAGGTTGAGCAGAAGTGGAAGTTTGGGATTTGTACAATGAACGCCGAGAACTGGTGGGGCGCGACCACATCCGTGGCGAGGAAATACCACAGGGGTGTTATCATCTGGTGGTACATGCCTGGATACGAAACCCCAAGGGAGAATATTTGATGGCCCAGCGAAGTGCCGATCGACGGGACTTTCCTCTGATGTGGGAATGTGTGGGCGGATCGGTGCTCAAAGGGGAGGATAGCTTGGCGGGTGCCATTCGGGAAGTGCAAGAAGAGGTTGGAATACACCTATCCAGAGCGCAAGGGAAATTGGTGCGCTCTGTGGTGCGAGAAGAGGTGAATGGGGTCCCATTTCGTGATATTCTGGATGTGTGGCTGTTTGAATTTGACGGCCCTGTGATGTTGGAGCGGGCCACCACCCAGGAGGTGGCACAGACGGCTTGGATGACCAAAGAGCAAATCCAAGCGTATCTGGACAACGGAAAACTGGTACAAACTCTGTCTTATTTCTTTGAACTTGCGGGGGAATAAAGGCGGGAATGTACATTGGCGAAACATGAGGGAGTCAATCATGCTTTTCAACAAAATCATAGAAAAGGCCCCCGTGGACAAGGGGTGGTCACAGGACAAAAAATACTGTGCCGTAACGGAGGATGGCCACAAGTACCTGCTCCGCATTTCCTCTATGGACCAATTGGAGCGCAAAAAGTGGGATTATGAGAAGATGTGTGAGGTGGCCCAGCTGGGCATTCCCATGTGCGTCCCGGTGGAGTTCGGCACCTGTGAAGATGGGGTGTACGCCTTGCACACCTGGATTGACGGGACGGATGCAGAATCTACCATCCTGGCCTTGGATGGGGATCAACAGTACCAATACGGCTGGGAAGCCGGGAGAATGTTGGCCAAAATTCACACCATTTCGGCCCCTGCTGGGGTGCCGGACTGGGAGAGCCGGTTCAACGCCAAAATCGACCGCAATCTGGCCAAGTACCACAGCTGTGGCCTGGAGTATGAGAAAGGCGGGCGGGAATTCGTCCAATACATTGCCCAAAACCGCCCCTTGTTACACGGCAGGCCCCAGAGCTACCAGCACGGGGACTATCACATCGGCAACATGATGGTGGACCGAACTGGGGTACTCACCGTCATTGATTTTGACCGCAACGATGTGGGAGACCCGTGGGAGGAGTTTAACCGCATTGTCTGGAGCGCTCAGGCGGCCCCTGGGTTTGCCTCCGGCATGGTGGACGGCTATTTTGATGGCCCCATTCCCATGGACTTTTGGCGGCTGTTGGCCCTGTATATCTGCTCCAATACCCTGGGGTCCCTCCCCTGGGCCATTCCCTTTGGAGCGGACCAGGTGGAGATCATGCAACGGCAGGCGGCCCAGGTGCTGGAGTGGTACGACGGTATGAACTGTGTTGTGCCGAGGTGGTACCGAAGAAAATGACGAAAACCCGCTGGAATCTCAAGATTCCAGCGGGTTTTGTCAATTTGATGTGTTATTTTATGATCGGGCTCTTCTCCCTGTCCCCACAGGGAAGAGCAGCCACAGCAGCCAGCGCTTCCAAATGGGGGCGGACTGCCTGAGCCGCGCCACCTCGTCCCGGAACTGGCTCAGCACCAGGCTGCGCTCCTGCTGCGTGAGGGTGTGCTGGCTGAATCGGGCCTTGCGGGCCAGGTCCTCGGTCTCAGCCCCAGCTTTGCCGCCCAACCGCTCCAGTAGTCCAAACCAGCGGTAGACCTTCAGCACAGCGGCGTTGGTGTCCTTGTCCTGGCCCATCTTGCGCCAGAGTCGGTACCGGAGCCGACGGGTCAACCACAGCCCCACCGCTACGACTACAACAGGCATTACCCACACCAGCCAGTCCAACCGAAGCTGGATGCCGCCCCGGTCCGGAGTCTCCGGGGCCACGGTAGGAGTGGGGGTCGGTGTGGCGGGGGCAGAGGTGGCAGTGGGTGCGGAAGAGGGAGCCGTGGAGGCCACAGGGGCCTGGCTCTGGTTCGGGGTGTCTCCCGTGGAGGTAGGAGTCACCTCCACCGGATACCAGCCGTATCCGTACAGGTAGATCTCCACCCAGGCATGGGCGTTGGAGTCCACCACACGGGTGGTGTATTCCCGCGTGTTCTGGTCTAGGGAAGAGGAGGGGATAGTGGTGACATATCCGCTGACGTACCGGGCGGGGATGCCCTGGGTGCGCAGCAGCAGCGTGGCCGCCGAGGCAAAGTGGACGCAGTAGCCCCGATGGCTCTCCTCCAAAAAGTAGGTGACAAAGTCCTCCTCGGAGGGGGTGCGGGGGGTGCGCAGGTCATAGGTGGCGTTGCGCTCCAGCAACTGGGCGATGATGGAAGCGGTATTCAGCTCACCGGCATATTCTCCCGTGGCATCCGCCCGGATGGGCTCGCCGCTGTTCTCCAGCTCCTCCATGGCCTGGGTAAACCAGACCAGGAGATCGCCGGATATCTCCTCCGGTACCTCCAGGTAGGCGCCGTAGGCCTCTTCCTGCTCGGATAGGGTGGGGATGTTACCCTGGCTGGAGGGAGAGTCGTCCAGGGGGGTATAGCTGACGGTGTACTCCTGCTGGGCCTGGGGGAACACCAGAGGAGCGTCCTGGAACACCTGCTTGTCCTCCACCATGGTGGTCTGGTAGGGCAGATAGACCAGGGAGCTGGGGGAGGTGAGGTGGGTGATGGTGGCGGTGGCGGCGGTGCCGTGGGTGCCAGAGTCAAACAGGTTTTCGGTGGAGTTGGGGGCGATTCCCGTCCAGGCCTGGGAGGAGTAGTCCCGGTATACCTCTCCCCGCAGATACATGGTGCCGGGACGGAAGGAGGACACCTCCAGCATGGCCCGCCCGGTGTAGCTGCGGGGGCCGGCGGTGTAAAAGTCCATTCGGGGGGCATTTTGTCCCGCATCGGGGCTGGATGGCCCGCCATCCAGGGTTTCCTCCCAGGGGAACCAGTCCAGGAGGTTGAGTTGCTCCTGGAGGTACACGGCCCAAATGGGCTGGGTGTACTGCTGGAAGGGGAAGAGGAGGAGGATTAGCCAAATCAACGCCAGGGACACAGGCAAGGCCACCAGGGTGATGCGGGCGCCTCCGCTGGGGTCCCGTCGGGCGGCCAGGCTGGACAGCAGCAGGGCAGCCCAACCGGCACAGATGACCAGCATGGCAGACCAGTCCAATTCCACCTCGGCCAGAAAGGCGGGCAGAAGCCAGGGCAGGGTGAGGGCGAAGGTGAGCCAGAAGGCCCGCAGGCGGTGGATGGCCCAGCCCAGAGGCAGCGCCAGCAGGGCAAAGACAGCGCCCAAAAAGATTTGGGTGGCGGCCTGGTGCTGGGAATCGGGCAGGGGGTAGGGCAGGGTATAGGACACGGAGAAATAGGTATTCTCTGTCCAGAAGTCGGTGAGGGCCTCCCAACAGGACTGGGCCCCGTAGACAAACAGGGCTTGGTTGTAGAGCAGCATCGCTCCGGTCAGCCCTAAGGTCAGGAGCACCAGGCCCTCCCGGTGTCGGGGCAGGGCCCAGATCACCGTGGACACCGCCACCCCCAGCAGGCCCATCACCAGCACGGGGGTGAAGTCTGCGGGGAACTGGTAGACCACAAGGGAAAACCGGAGGATGGAGGCCAATAGCAGCACCTGCACCAACACCCCCGCCGTCAGGGACAGGGGCGTGGGGGGAGCGGGCTGCCGCACAGAGGGAACTTTGCCCAGGGGTTCGCGACTCATGGGGCATCCTCCTCTCCAAGGGTGACGTGGACCCGGGGCGCTTGGCCCAGGCGGGACAGGTCCAGGGGAACGGTGGGGGGCTGGGTGGGAGCGGGACAGGAGAGCAGATCAGCCATGGCGGCTAGGAACTGGGCCTGAGAGGCCACCGCTTCCTGCCGCTGGGCCTGGTCCCGGTCCATCCACACAATGGTGTGGGGAATCTCCCGCCCCAGCAGGGCCTGAGAGACCGTCCACAGACGGCCCAGCACCTGGTCCAGGCGGTCTCCGTCTCCAAACAGGTCCACGGTGACCGCCGCCTGAGGCAGGCCGGTTTTCACCGGCTCCCGCACCACCAGGCTGTCGTGCTTGGAGGAGAGCTTCCAGTGGATGGAGCGCAGCGGGTCCCCGGGTCGGTACTCCCGCAGATCATAGTCCTCCATGGAGGGGGTGCCCCGCCATTTTAGACTCTCCCCGGCGGGCATCTGAGGCAGGGGGGGCAGGTCCTCGGTGGGGGCAGGTTGGGGGAGGACCAGGGCGTGGACGAGAGCGGGAGTGGAGACGGGAAAGGCGAAGAGACCCAGCAAATCCAGGGCCCGCACCCGATGGAGCTGGCAGGTGAGCTGGCCGCAGTGGGCGGTGTCCATGGGCAGCGTGCGCGCCATTCCCCTGGACAGGCCGGAGGTTTTCAGCCGCTGCCGCTGTTTGTCTCCGGTGAGGCGGTTTTCCAAGGTCACGACCATAGTCAGCCGAGCCACCGGGAGGAAGGAGCGGGTGTGGGCGGCAATCTGCCACTGGCCGCTCTCCCCTTGCACCAGTTGAGACGCCGAGGGGATCAGTTCCAGGTGCATCCCGATTACCCCCCGGAGGCTGAGAGCCAGGGAGAGAAGGGGGAGGGCGATGACGCAGATCAGGAGAAACTGGGCCAGATAGCCGTCGTAGAAGATTTGAAGAGCCAGGGCGGCCAACAGAGCCACCCCGTAGACGATGCGCCGGCCGACCATAACTTATCTCAGCCGGGGGGCTTTGACCCCCTGCATCAGCCGGGCCATCAGCTCCTTTTGGGCCTGGGGGGTCTCCGCCGCCCGGGGGGCGAAGATGAGTCGGTGGGCGATGACATCATAGAACATGGACTGCACATCCTCAGGTACCACGTAGTCCCGGTCCGAGGCCAGAGCCAGGGCCTGGCTGATGTGGGTCAGGGCCAGAGTGGCACGGGGGCTGGCCCCCTGGAGAATCTGGGGGTCCCGGCGGGTGGCCTCAATGAGCTCCAGCAGATAGCTGAGCACATCGTCGGACACGTGGACCTGGTCCACCGCCCGGCGCAGCCCGGCCAGCCCGGCGTGATCCACCGCCTGCTCCACCTGGTCCAGGGGATTGCCACCCTGGCGGTCCCGCACCATGGCAAACTCCGCCTGACGGGAGGGGTAGCCCAGGGAGAGACGGATGGTAAAGCGGTCCAGTTGGGAATCGGGGAGGGGCTGGGTTCCGGCGGCGCCCACGGGGTTCTGGGTGGCGATGACCACAAAGGGCTGGGGAATGGGGCGGGACACCCCGTCCACCGTCACCTGGCCCTCCTCCATGGCCTCCAGCAGAGCCGACTGGGTGCGGCTGGTGGCCCGGTTGAGCTCGTCGGCCAAAAACAGGTTGCACATCAGGGCTCCGGCGTGGTACTCAAAGCCCCGGCGCTCCTGGTTGTAGACGGAAAATCCGGTGAGGTCGGAGGGCATCACATCCGGGGTGAACTGCACCCGCTGACAGCGCAGGCCCAGGGCCTTGGAAAAGGCCAGGGCCATGGTGGTCTTGCCCACGCCGGGGATGTCTTCCAGCAAAATGTGGCCCCGGGCCAGAATGGACAGCAGGACCCGGGCTAACACCTGGTCTTTGCCCCGTACCGCCTTGCGTACTTGGGCGAGAATGCTGCGAATGGCCATCTGTTCGGTATGCATAGGATGGTCCCCTTTCTCGTGTGTATTGTATTATGAATTTGAGAGATGTCTCCCAGAGTTGGAAGTCTGTTTACTGTAAGAATACACCACAGGGTGGGGAGCGTCAATGGAATTTGGGGGAATGGGGTCTTTGTGGAAACCGTCTGTTCCATTCTGCCATTTTATTCTATAATGGGACAGAATTATTTTTCATTCCCCGCACATTTCACATGCCTCCACCGTTATATCAAATGAAAGGGGTGAGCCGCTGGCATGGATTTGGAAGAGCGATATGACAAGCTGTATCGGTACTGCTATATGAAGACCCGCCACCCCCAGACCGCAGAGGACATCACCCAAGAGACCTTTCTGCGCTTTCTCCGCACCCACAATGTGGGGGAGATGGAGCGGCACACCGCCTACCTCTACACCATTGCCCGCAACCTCTGCGTGGACTTCTACCGAACCAGACAGGAGTTGCCCCTGGACCAGGTGTCCCCGCCGGTCCAGGACCAGGAGGAGGCCCACACCCTGCGCATTGCCCTGGAGCAGGTTCTGGACCAATTGCCGGAGGAGGACCGAGAGCTCATCTTCCTGCGGTATACCAACCAGCTTCCCGTGGGAAAAATCGCCGACATTCTGGGGGTGTCCCGTTTTGCGGTGTATCGGCGGGAAAAACAGATTTTGAAACAGCTGCGCAGTCAGCTGGATGGGAGGGAGTTTTATGCGTGACAAACCATGGAAGCAGGGGCTGCAACAGGTCTATCTGCCCCCTGCGGCCCGGAAAAAACAGGAGTTTTTACAGCAGTTCCAGCAGCCGGAGCTGTCCAGCTTCCGGTTTTTGGTCACCCAGGGGGCGTATCTCCGCCCCTGGAGCTGGCTGGTATCGGTGGGCATCTTGGTCTTCGCCCTACTCATCACCCAAAACAATAACCCCCAGGAGGTCTGGCGGGTGTCTGCCTTGCTGCCCTTTGCGGCGCTGGCCACCGTCACCGAACTCAGCCGCTCCGCCCGCTATCACATGGAGGAATTGGAGATGTCCGCCCGGTTTTCTCTGAAAACGCTGCTGATGGCCCGGCTGACCCTGTTGGGGCTGGGAAATCTGGTGCTGCTGGCGGTACTCTTGCCCCTGGTGGCGGGATGGAGTCAGCTTCCTTTGGCCCAGACGGGGTGTATGCTCTTGTGTCCCTACTGTCTCACGTCTCTCATTTGCCTGGTGCTCTCCCGTCGGTTTCGGGGCAGCGAGGTGGTGTTTCTGTGCGCCGTGGCAGCGGCGGCGGTGAGTGGGCTGTGCTATCTGTGGCAGAGTGCATGGCCGGTCTTGGAGACGGGAAATCACCCGGTGACTTTGGTGGGATTTACCCTTGTTCTGCTGGGTTTGATGATTTGGGAGTATGGAAAGTATCTATTTAGCGGGGAGGAATTGGTATGGAATTGAACATGGACCGAATTACCAAGCAGTACGGCGCTAAAATTGCCGTAGACCGCATCAGCCTCACCCTCAAGCCAGGGGTCACCGGGCTGCTGGGAGCCAACGGGGCGGGCAAAACCACCCTGATGCGGATGATCTGCGGCATTCTGCGGCCCACCAGCGGTACCATCTCCCTGGACGGCCTGGATGTGTCCACCGAGGCCTACCGGGCTGTCCTGGGCTATCTGCCCCAGGACTTCGGCTACTATCCCAGCTTTACCGGGCTGGATTTTCTCCTCTACATGGCGGCGTTGAAAGGAATGGAGCGCAGCCGTGCCCGGCAACGCAGCCTGGAGCTGCTGGAAGTGGTGGGGCTGGCGGACGTGGGGCGCAAGAAAATCCGGACCTACTCCGGGGGCATGAAGCAGCGGCTGGGCATTGCCCAGGCCCTCTTAAACCAGCCCAAGCTCCTCATTTTGGACGAGCCCACCGCTGGACTGGACCCCAAGGAGCGGGTGCGCTTCCGCACCCTCATCCAGGAGCAGGGAGAGGGGAGCATCGTGCTCCTCTCCACCCACATCGTCTCGGATGTGGAACACATCGCAGATCGGATTCTGATGGTCCGGGACGGTCAGCTCATCTACGATGGGGAGGCCCACGACACCCCCCAGGACCTGGAAGGCTTTTATCTCAAGCAGTTTGAAGGGGGAGGGATGTGAGCATGTTTGGAACACTCTACCGCTATGAACTGAAAAAAATCCTCACAAGACCCTATGTGCTCCTTCTGCTGGTGCTGATGTTGGGGGTTACCATCTTTCTCAATGTGAAACCCCTTCTGGCCCAGGAGGAGGTGGCGTATGCGGAGGAGGACGGGACCTTGGTCTTTGACACCGTCTCCCGCTATGAGGCCATCCAGCTGGAGCGCCGTTTTTCCCAGGAGGACACCGGGTGTCTGCTGGACAATGAGGCGGCTCTGGAAATGCGGGAGCTGAACCTCTCCTACCAGGAATCAGCTACGGTACCTACCTTTCTCCTGCTCAACCGCTTTTTGGTACAGGACGGAATTGCCACCACCTACTTCAACCCACTCTGGGATGGGACGGATCAGATGGCGGATTTGACCTACAAAGCCATAGCGTATACACAGGAGGAAGAATACCAAAACCAACGTCTCACCCAAGAGGAGATCGACTACTGGGAGACGGAGCGGGCTGGAATCACCACCCCCTATACCCTGGACTATGCCAAGGGGTACAGCGGGATCTTGAGCATGGCCCGCTGGCTCAACCTCATGGTGCTGCCCTTTGTGTTTGTCTGCCTGTGCGGCAGCTTTTCCGAGGACCACGTGTATAAAACCTGGCCCATCCTCACCAGCAGCAAGCACGGGCGGAAGTCCCTGGTTCTGGCCCGGCTGGCGGCAGGGGAGACCCTGGCCGGCGGCATCCTTTTGTTGCTGTTTGCCGTCACCACCGCCATCCAGTTCTTTGTCCATGGCGCTCAAGGGGCGGGGGTGCCCATTCAGCTGCTGGAGGTGGAGGACCTGCGCCCGGGATTTGGAGAAACCCGGTTGTGTGCCAGCAGTCGGGTCATGACGGCGGGGCAGGGGGTACTGGTCACCGTGGGCGTGAGCCTGCTCATCCTCCTGTTTGCGGGAGCTCTGGCCATGCTCCTGTCCAAGCTCTTTCGTCGAGCTATCCCGGCCCTGGCTTTGCCCCTGGGGCTTATGTTGCTCTCCCTGATGTTTGGTCCATCGTACTATAGCCGGATGCAGGTTCAGATTTGGAGCTATGTTCCCACCCACCGTATCACCGAAGAGTTCCTTCTGGATGAGCGGCTGGTGTCCCTGGGTGGGATACAGTTGGACTGCATCACCGTGTCGGTTTGGCTCTATGGCCTGCTGGCCATCCTCTGCCTGGTGGGGTGCTTCATGCTGTACCGACGGCACGTGGTGGAACAGGAATGAGGTGGCGGTATGAAGGAATTTGGTACCCTGTACATCTTTGAACTGAAAAAGATTTTGGGGCAGCGGCTGGTGCTGGTGTCCCTGTTGCTGGGGGCAGCCATGATATTTGGCTGGAATCTGCTCACCTTCTCCTCCACTGGGTACTACTACAACGTCTACAATGCCCAGGACGGTACAGTGGAACGGCAGATTGGAAACTATGGAGCAGTGGAGGCCATGGGCCGGGATTACCTGCGAGGGTTGTCCGGGCGGCTGCTGGATGACCCGCTCATGGAGCAGCTGGCGGCGGGGTATGCAGACAGTGACACCGGGACGATCTTGAGTAATTTGGATGGCTACTCGCCCTTTTCCTATCTCAACACCATGCTGGGCCAGGAGGTCACGGCTCAGAGATTTTACCGGGACAAGGTGCGCCGCTTTGAGGTCAACCAGGAGGAGTGTCTCTTGACCGACCAAGAGGTGGCCTATTGGCAGGGGAAGGCCAGCAGCCTGGGGCCCTTTACCCTGGACTACGCCGGGGGCTGGCAGGCCATGGCCCAGGATTCCGGCCTGCTGTGCCAGGTGGCGGTGCTGCTGTCTGCCATGTGTCTGTGCCGCCTCTTCTCCGAGGAGCACCGCACCCGCACCGACCAGCTGGTGTTGACCAGCGCCAAAGGGAAAACCACCGCCTTCTGGGCCCGCTGGGCGGCGGGGTGCAGCTTTGCCGCTGGGCTGACATTGGTCTTGTCCGGGGTGTACATCCTGGTCTACGGTGGGTTTTACGGGCTGGATGGCTTTTCCACCGCTCTCCGGTTGTGGAGCGGGGGGACGCTCCCCCTGCACCTGTCCATGGGCGGATTTGTGCTGGTGCTGCTGGCCCTTCTGGTACTGGGGTGCATGGCCATGTGTGGACTGGTGATGCTCCTCTCTGAGCTGCTGCGCTCGGCGGTGCTGGCCCTGGCGGTGCCCTTTCTCCTGTCCGGGATCACCGTTTTGGCGCTGTTTCAGGGCCAGGGCCGCCTGGTGGAGCAGGTGGCCAGCTACCTGCCCTTCTCCCGCATCAGCACGGCCACCCTGTACGACTACTTCCTCGTACCCCCTTTCCAGCTCAACGCCATTGAGTTCAGCGTTCCGCTGTATATCCTGCTGGCCCTTCTCTTTGGAGGTCTGTGCTGGCTGTGCTATCGGAAGTATCAGGTCACCGGGCGATAGAAATCATAAAAACCCGCTGGGATTGTGAAATTCCAGCGGGTTTATTTTAGAAAACAGGGCGTCAACACAAAAAGTCCTGACGGCGGCTGTTCTATGTGGTATAATGATGGAACATCAACACGAAAAAAGTAGGGGGCTATTGACATGCTGGAAGTCGTCTTTAGTCGAAGTGCATATGGCAGCCGGAGAGTGGCCCAGAGCTATGGCGTGGGACCATATCGTAGCGGCACTGCCGTGGCGTTTGTGGAGGGCGACCAACTCACAGAGGAAGAACTCCATGCTGCACAGATGCAGGCGGAAGAACGGGCCCGCCGGGATTGGGAAAACGCCGTTTCTCTGGGAAGTGAGAGAAATGATATTTACTGTTTCGATCTGGCCCTCAGCGTGGGCGAGATCACGGAGGAAGAACTGGGGGAGCAGAGACGTGCCGCTTTAAAGAAGCTCGCCTCGGTCTGGCCCCAGGAAGACTTGGAGCAAGAACTGGAGGAGGAGCTACAAAACGCCCGGCAGGATTTGGCTTCCGTCTTGGCCCGGTGCGCCGGGGGAGAAGACGTGCGGGTATGGTACAGCCATAACCCGGATGAAATGTGTGGCATGCACTGGCTGATGGCCCAACTGCACCTCTTGAAACAGCGGGGAACGGTCTATTTGATCCAGATTCCAGCGTGGAACGACCAGGAGGACACCACCGTTCGCACGTATCAAGGCTGTGGAGAACTGGGACCCGGCGAGTGGGGGAAGTATCTCTCCTTGCAGCGGGAGGGGAAGCCTGCGCTGGTAGAGGCCTGTGCCCAGCGTTGGCGTGAGCTTCAAAAAGAGAATGCACCGCTGCGGATTTACCTCAATGGCAGACTGCAAAGTGCCCCGGAAGAGGTGTATGACAGCTATATTCTCAGAGAATTGAAGGCCCAGGAGAGAGAATTTGTGGAAGCCAGGGCCATTGGCATGATCTTGGGCAAGTGCCAGCTTGGGATTGGAGATGCCTGGATTGCCCATCGAATCGAGCAGTTTGTCAAAGAGGGGCTGTTTGAGGTCCTGATGTCTCCGGACCCGGATGGACCCACATACAGACGTACACTTCGCAAGAAAATGTGAGAAAAACAGAGCGGTTATATGGTGGGAAGAGCGAAAACAACGGATTAGACACAGAAGGCTCTGAATAACGGGTAACTCCAGACTGGTCGAAGCAAACGAAAGGTTTATGAAAACATATGAAGAAAGAGATCAGAGGGAAACAGATTATTTTGCGGGAGCAAAGAGAAGAAGATGTGCCGTTTTATACCTATTGGTTCAATCAGCCGCAGGTTATGTTTCAATGTGGGTTTGAGAAACCTACCACCGAGGAAGAGATGAAAACTTGCATTACCGTCAACCATAAATCCAAAGACTCGGTTTGGTTCACCATTACCGACCTGGACGGCAATCTGATTGGTGAGACTGGTCTGCTGCGCATGTTTCCGGCATGGCACCAGACGGACCTGACGATTATCATTCCCGATCCGGAGATGCAGCATAAAGGGTACGGGACGGAAGCCATTCGTATCATGCTTGATATGGCGTTCCATGAGTATGACATGCATCGTGTCTCCATCGGAGTCGTTGGATTGAATACCGATGCGCTGGAATTCTACAAGAAAATCGGATTCAAGCAGGAAGGGATTCTGGAAGAGGCGTATTACTACAACAATGAGTACAGCGATTTTGTTATGATGCGGATTCTCAGCCACGAATGGAAATAAGGGCTGTCCGTAATTGGGAGCAGGATGGTGCTTGACCTTGTTGAGATTATAAATAGTATCGCTTGTAGCATGACCTTGGGACATCCTTGACATAGAGTACGCATTTGACCTAAAATCAAACCAACGGTATTGACATCCTATGGGTGTTGAAATACAAATTCAGAACAGAAAGGGTGGTTTTTATGAAGATGAATCGTGTATGGAGGGTGCACGCTTCCTAACCCTCCGAATCATTTTTTGGAGGAGTACCCATGAAACATGAAATCACCATTGGAGAAGCAGTCACAGAATTGGAGGTTGCAGCCTTTTGGGAGCAACTTCGGGCCTATTACAGGCGGGATATATTCCCCGATCCAAAGGATACGGATCGAGAGTTTTTCCTGAGTGAGGAGCGCCAGGCGCAGATGCAACAAATCCATGACAGACCGCAGGACCCGTGCCATTATCTGTTCTTTTATAGAGATGGCCAGAACATTGGGGTTGCTTTGTCGGTCATCTTTACTTCTGAGGACGGCAAGTGCTTCATCCTGGATTTCTGTGTCTATCCTGAGTTCCGTGGAAATGGCACGGGAAGGGCGTGTGCCCAAGCGCTTCTAGCCTGGGCCAAAGTCCGCGGGGCACACTATGCCGAGCTCAACTGCGGCGGGGACCAGCGGCGGTTCCGATTTTGGGAGAGTGTGGGGTTTGTCACAAACGGTGTGGATGAATGGGGGGATGCCCTGATGCTGCTCCCCCCAAAAGAGGAGGTTCCCATTACCGTTGAAATCCTCACGGATCCCGAGGATTGGCAACTGAAAAAGCTGGAAAACGGATTTCTGAAGGAAATTGGCGAGCAGATACTGACGAAGGAAAAACAGGAGCAACTGGCTCAGGCGATTCAAGCTGGGAACATCACGTTTTTTATGGCAAAACGTGATTCCCGGGCAGTTGGAATGTGCAGCGTTGTCAAATGCTTCTCCACTTTTTCCTGTGCAGACACGGGGGTATTCGAGGACTTTTATGTGGAGCCGGCATTTCGCAAGAAGGGAATTGCTCGGAAGCTTACCCAAGCCGCACAGGTATGGAGTCATGAGCAAGGTATGTCCAGCTTGACGGTTTGCTGTGCTCCCTGTGACGAGAAGATGTATCAATCCTTGGGCTTTGAAACCCAGCTAGGCACGACTTGGGCATATTTGAGGTAAAGCAAAGAGGGGGTGCCAGACCAATACTTGGTCTGGCACTCCCTCTTCACCGTCTGGATACCTACGCCCACATCACCAGTGCAGCCCAGCGTCAGGCGGCACAGACGATGGGGAGTGTGCTGGCGGGGACAATACAGGGCTAATTGTGCCAAACACCAATGACAGCGTACATACTATTTTCTCTAGGTTAAAGGGAAAAGCAGCAACTTGTCTTTCTTCAAACGCGGTAGTGGGACCAAACAGCAAAGTCCAAATCTCTTACGGTAAGGTTCGGGTGTTCTGTCTGCATTTCAGCAACTGCTTCTGTAAAAATAACCTGGCATTCATCATTGGTGACATCGTTTCCGCAAGCATCCCGGATACTCCTGTGAATATGGACATCCGGTTTACATCTGCTCGTATCTCCGGCAAGCATAAACAGATAATTTACTCCTGCATCTCCGAAGCCCTTTATTCCATTCAAAACGATTTCCAGCAGTTCAGGGTGGGAATAATCTCTGAATTCAGCAAGGGTGTTGATATTAAGACACTTCAGGTATGTTGCAATTTTATAGCATATCTCTTCTTTGGGAATGCCGCCAAGCTTTTGATGATTACACACGACCTTATCCGCAAAATACTGTAATCCACAATGATTCATATGTTCTAGGAAAAGGGATAGATTGTCATCTGTGTCCATCACATTTCCATTCAAGTAGGTGTCCGCATATCTATGGACAATCGGAACAGTCACAGATTTATATTTTGTACGCAGAGAATATACGCAGTCAATAATACAGATGGGCAACGAATGGTATACTGATGTAGTGCCCTGGATATGTATATTATTTTTGCAAAATTCAACAAACTCGGCTGTGTATGGATGGGCCATAAAACAGACTCCCCTTTCCGTAAAATTCACTAGCTTTAATCAATCCAAACTCCCGTATGGGTCACGGTTTGGGTCAAGGGCATTTGGTAACGGGCCAGACAAAAATACTTCTTCTCTACTCATTATAACTTATTCTCTTCAAAAATCCCGGATGGGAACTGTTTTGAGTGAATAGTGAAAAGTGAAGAGGGAAAAAGGAAATCCCAAATGCGAAAGCATCTGGGATTTATGGTTGCGGGGGCAGGATTTGAACCTACGACCTCCGGGTTATGAGCTGCGGATCGTTGATGCTTTTGGCCCCGTTGGATGCTTTTCAGCCCTGTTTGCTCAGAATGCGTATGCAGTTTGACCCTGTGTGTTTCGTTGACTCCACACAGTCCATAACCCGTATGGATCACGGTTTGGGTCAAAGCTGTTTCAGCTCCTCCAGGAACTTTGGAAGGACATCATAGATAATGGCGCAGATGACCGTCCAGTTGGTGTCCTCGTAGTGGTGAACCAGCCGATGCCTCAACCCGGCAATTTTCACCCACGGAATGGTGTTGTGTTCCTGTTTGAACTCAGCGGTCAGGTTGGCCACATGTTCCCCGATGTTGTACAGGGGAGTTGTCACCGCCCATTGGATGGGCTCCTCGTGAAAGATTCGTTCGGGGGTAATGTTTTCCCGGCTGATGTAGTTCAGCAATTTCTCGGTGGTTTCCTGAATCTTGGTGATTCGTTGCTCGTCACTGTACTTCATGCGATTTGCACGCCCTCCCCCATAATGGTGTCATAGAAGGTGGAATCAGGATTGATTTCCCTAAGCTCAAACACATCAACGGGCTTGTTCAGTGTCATGTGTAGTTCCTCTGCAATGCACAGCACATCGGTAGGGTCGAAATTCTTACCACCAACAACGATCAAATCAATGTCCGAGGAAGCATCCGCCTCTTGTCGGGCGTAGGAGCCAAACAAGATGGCCCGCTCTGCATGATACTTTTTCAATAAGGTCAATACTACCGCAGAAATCTCATTCAGGGAGTAAATTTGTTCAGACATAGCTGCATACCTCCTTTTGTGGTTGGTGTGCTTCTGGAAATATTATACCATGGGGGTTGAAGAAATAAAAGCGGCATCATTTTCTGTAATCAGTGTACCATGGCAGTGCAGTGTTTACAACTCAGGGGGGAATTTTGGCCTATTTGCAGGGCAGATGGCAGTCGACGAAAGAAAAGCAGGAGAAAGGAGAGGGGGCGTGACCGCCCCCTCTCCGGCCACAAATGCCCGCAGTGCGGGCATTTGCTATTGAAGGTGGTGGCACGGGAATTTACTCCATTATAAAATACTTATATGCCTTGTGCAAGGCATCCTGTCCAAAACTAGCACAGTGTTAACAATGAAAAGCCCCGCTGTGGAAATTGATAACTTTCTCTTAACTCTGCCCGTGTCCCCTGGCTATTGCAGAATTTTGTGGTATGCTGTGTCGTTACAAAGGAGGCGACACACATGGCAAAGAAACGAGCCAACGGCGAAGGCAGCATCCGCAAGCGAAAAGATGGACGCTGGGAAGGCCGATACACCGCAGGACATGACCCGGAGACGGGGAAGGCCATCTACAAAAATGTGCTGGGCAAGACTCAGGCAGAGGTGAAGGAAAAGCTGAAACAAGCCATCGGAGAAGCCCAGGCCTTGGACATCACCAAGGCGGGGAAGTACACGGTGGGGGAGTGGATGGAGGTGTGGTTCCAGGACTATGCCAAAATCAAAGTCCGGCCCTCCTCCCACCAGACCTACCAGGGCTACATCCACAACCACATCCGGCCCAATATCGGAGATATCCCACTGGGAAAGCTCACATCTCTGGACTTACAGAAGTTCTACAAGAAGCTGCTGGCCCAGGGCAGAGTAGACCGGGTGGAGGCCAAGGGACAGCCCAAGGGCCTCAGTGCCAAGACGGTGCGGAACATCCACCAAATTCTATCCTCTGCCCTAAAGTTAGCTCAAGAGCATCGGCTCATCCTCACCAATCCGGCGGAGGGCTGCGCCCTGCCCCGGGTGGAACACCAGGAGATGAAAACCCTGACCACAGTGCAGCTGGCCTCCTTCTTCCGGGAGGCCAGGGAGAGTGGCGTGTTTGAGCTGTACTATCTGGAACTGGCCACAGGTCTGCGGCGGGGCGAATTGCTGGGACTGAAATGGGAAGATATTAATTTGGAACGGGGTGACCTCCGGGTACGTCGGCAAGTCTCCCGCATCAACGGAGAAGTGGTGGAAGCGCCACTAAAAACCAAAAACGCCTACCGTACCCTGCCACTGGCAGAGGATACGGTAAGCGTTCTGAAAGAACAGAGGAGAAAAGTGGGCAACAGCCCATGGGTATTCCCGTCCCCCAATGGAGGGCCTATCTCCCCGGACAGTGTGCTGCATATGCTCCATCGAGTGTTGAAACGGGCAGGGCTGCCCAAGGTGCGATTCCACGACTTGCGCCACACCTTTGCAACCCTGGCTCTGCAAAACGGGGTAGATGTGAAGACCGTGTCCGGGATGTTGGGCCACTTCTCCGCAGGGTTTACCCTGGACACCTACGCCCATATCACCAGTGCCGCCCAGAGACAGGCAGCGCAGACGATGGGGAGTGTGCTGGCGGGGACGATTGAGACGTGAACACTTCATATTTCCTTGCAAGTCTTTGGACGAGGAAAATTCCAAAATATATAGCAGTTTCTCGTAAAATATGTTTGGGTAGGGTGCAGATCGTCACTAGACATGGAAACCCCTGCCCGAACATAGCAATGTAATTTCCTACTTATTTCCAAGCAGGGTGAGTTGCTGAGAAATTAGAAAAAACTCTCTGTCTCTGTCACTGTCAACGACATCTGGCGAGTACAGTGAAAGCGCTTTATGTCTTCCTCTAATGGTGTATTCAATGCTAATTTTGTCAATTTTAACTCCATATAATGAAATTTGTTCATAATGGGCATTAGAAACCGTGCTTTTATCTATCGTCTTTGTTCTTTTGTTAAATACAAAAACGATAGTTTCATCAAAGAAACATGCTTTTCCTGTATGAAAGATAAGGAAAGAAAAGGTTCCGTACACAGTTTTGAATAATATTGGTGCAAGAAAAGCCATAATGATGGCGGAAATGAGAATGAACAAGAATGGATTGATTGTGTCTCCCCAAAAGAAGTACTCAATAAAAGCTAAAATAAACCAAAGAGGAATTACCATGCATACTCGCAACGCTATATTTTGATGCTGAAACTCGATTTCCATCGCTGTGAGCACTTCCTTCTACTGCAAATTTTAATATAAACGAAATCTTAACATGTAACCACGACAATTTCTATACCAGAAAGAACATTTGGCGAGGGGTGACAGATCTTGTTGAGGCAGTCGAAGTGAAAACCTCCATATCTCCACCCCTAACCGCTCCAAACTCCCGTATGGGTCAGCGTTTGGGTCAAGGGCATTTGGCAGAGGTCAGGCCAAAATACTTCTTCACTATTCACTCCAAAAAACCCGGGAAGGCAGTAGAAATAAGTGAAAAGTGAATAGGTAAGAGGGAATAAGTAAAATCCCGGACGCTGACGCATCCGGGATTTTTGGTTGCGGGGGCAGGATTTGAACCTACGACCTCCGGGTTATGAGCTGCGGATCGTGGACCATTTTGGCTTCGTTGGGCGATTTTTAGCCCTGTTCGCTGGGGTGCGGGATGCTGTTTGACCCTGGGTGTTTCGTTGGCTCCGTACCGTCCAAACCTCGTATGGGTCACGGTTTGGGTCAGGCGGAAACGGACTCGTCAAAGAAGCCCCGAACTGGCTGAGAAGAAAGCTCCCGTTTCGCCAGCTCTCGCTCATAGTTGACACGGGTGATCTCTTCGATAAATGCCTTTTGTGTGGGGGTGGCTGTGGGCCAAGAGACATTGAACTTTTTGCACATGGAGAAAAAAGTTCCGTACCACAGCCGGTCTTCCTCGCTCTCATGGGTAAAATACCACTTGGCGTTGTCCATATTCAGTCCTCCTCCAAGTAATCTGTAAAAATCATCTGTGCAGCCTCATCACAGATCAAATATCTGGGTGCTGCATTGATTTCCCGACTGGGCAAACGAACCGCACCAAAATCTCGTTCATAATGCCGTGCCAATTCCGGCGTCTTGGCATCCAGCGTGACATCGCCATTAAATCCAGCATCCACGGATAACTTAATGCCATAGGCAATCAACGCCCGACCGATTCCTCCGTATTTCGGTGTCTCTACAAGGGTTCGATTGCTTTCAGCTTGGCTCTCCATGTAGACGACATGGACACCCATCGTTCCATTTCGGACTTCATAGGCCCCCAAAGCCACCAATTCCCCTTCTGCGGTCTTGAACGCATACAGGTCAAAGCCACTGGATGTGATGTAATGGCTGGTCCAGTCTGTCTGCCATTGGGGATCGGAGCATGTGACCTCCAGATCTTGCCGGACGGCTTTTGCAGCAGTCACAAAAACTTTGGCTTTCTTTGTGTCCCAGATATAAAGTCTGAACTTGGCCACATGGCTCACCTCGTTTCTTGTAATCAGTATACCACGACAATGCCATGTTTACAACTTCAGTGGGCAATAGTCCCTGAGTATTCCCGTCCCCCAATGGCGGGCCTATCTCCCCGGACAGTGTGCTGCATATGCTACATCGAGTGCTGAAACGGGCAGGATTGCCCAAGGTGCGGTTCCACGACTTGCGCCACACCTTTGCCACCCTGGCCCTGCAAAACGGCGTGGATGTGAAAACGGTGTCCGGGATGCTGGGCCACTTCTCCGCAGGGTTTACCCTGGACACTTATGCCCATATCACCAGTGCAGCCCAGCGGCAGGCGGCGCAGACTATGGGGAGTGTGCTGGCGGGGACAATTCTGACCTGATGGCTTCAGATTCCTGTATTGGTCAACCAAATATGCAAGATATATCAAAAGGTGTAGAATACAGAAATATCATGAAGATTTTGAGATCTTAAAGGTGATGTGGTTACATGGAGGGATTGAATTTTCGTCGGATACCTTGGTTCCGTCAGGGGAAATGTGATGATCCGCCTCGGACTTTTCGGCTGGTTTTACTATTTCACAAGTCGACTCTATGAAAGCGTTTTACAGAAATGTGGTATGCAAGTGATAGAGACACCGCATAGCAGATAATTCCCACAACCAAGATGGGCAATTGCATTAGTAAGTGATCCGGTTGATAACTGTCCAACCAAGTGAACGCCGGTATATGGGCGACTGCTTCCACTACAATCATCAATGCTACCATAGGGACTGATGCAAATATAAAGGCTTTTCCTGCCATGTAACCACTCTTATAAAACGTAGGAAAGAATATC
>NHCFR05603__coassemble_326_pt1 | contig 43481 bp, 35 predicted proteins | sample NHCFR05603__metabat2_high_PE_050 | metagenome-assembled genome bin NHCFR05603 | reverse complement strand
ACAGGGGGGCGGTGAGGGTAAACACCAGACATGCAAACAAAATAGCGGGTGCCGTCCACTCGAACTGCCCGGTTTTCCGATAATCAAAGTAGGCGGTACCCACTTTGACGAAGAAAAACACGGCGAGAATCAGGTCGATGGCAGGGAAGACCACGTTGTTGACCACAGTCTTGATTTGGGTGGATGCGGTGGTCCAGGTGCTCTCTACGGCTCCAGCTACATCTCCGCTGCCAGCGGCCAAGGCAGTGCCTGCCATCAGGGAGGTTATGGCCAGCGCCACCACCAGTAAGAGAGCAAAGCGTTTGTAGTTCCATTTACGCATAGATTACCTCCAGTTACAAAAATATAGTGTGTATTTGGACCCTGATGATGCTCTGGAACATCAGGGGGTGGAGGCCCACTGAAAAAAGGACTCAGGTGAACCATTACATCTGCTGGCTCATGGCCTGCTGGGAGTTCTGCTCCTGCTGCTCCCGGAGCTTTTGCTCATAAGCGGTATTGACCGCCTCCACCAGCGCAGTCCGAGCTTCGGCGGTGATGGCGTGGAAGGTGTCGTTGTACTTGGTCTGACCGTGTTTTTGGTAGGAATCCTGGGGCATGGAGACGAACCGGCCTTTGTCGGACTCGATAATACGGATGCCGTGGACAGCAAAGGCACCAGCGATGGTAGCACTGGCATAGGCTTTGGTTTTGAAGTCTCCATCTACCAGACGGTCGATGCGTGCTTCTACCTGGGGGGTGGGAATGTCCTGCTGTATGTTCTTAGGTGTTGCCATGGTGTTGATCTCCTTTCTTTACATGGATGGATGGCTCATGTCGGGAACGGTGAGAGATTTCTGCTGAAGCTGCTCCAGATGCTCTCTGGCCCAGTCGGGCAGATGCTCCTCTTGGAGAATGCCGATAAAGTCGCTGCGATTCCACCTGGCCTGCTCTCCGTCGCCAAGACAGGTGGCATATACCGCTCGGCCGGAAGCGGTGGGGTTGCATCCGAAGCCCCCAGTCGCCAGCCAGAGCTGGTTTTCCGGAGCCCAGTAGGATTCCTTCAGGGTGAAGGGACTCATGACCAGCACCGTGCCTTCCAGCGCTTGTCCGGTCATATCGTCGCAGTGGGAGCCGTCGAACAGTTTTAGCTCTGCCTGTGCCTCTCGGAAAGCGTTGACGAAGCCGTCCAGCACAGCGGGGTGACTTTCCACCGCAAACTCATAATTGCGGTCACAAGGGGGAATAAAAGTGGATGCAGCCCATGTTTTGTTTTGAGGGCTGAACCGCCCATCATACTGCTTTTGTTGTAGGGTGGAAGATAACACCCATCCCACACGCTTAAAACCGAAGCTGTTGATGACGCTCTGGGCGCAGTTAGCGTCCAGGTACATCCCATCAAAAGCCTTGCGGATGGCCTCCTCGATGGCCTGCTTGCAGGCGACATTTTTTATGTGGCTTGCTCGCCAAAGCGCAATCTCGTCTTGACGCTTAGCTTCGGAGAGGGAGTTGAGGTAGAGGTAATCGTAATCGTTAGTCATGGGCCTTCTCACACTCCGTGACCATTTTGGTCAACGCCTCGTGCCACTTGGCTTTGTTGTCGTCGGACACCACCAGGACAGCGCCGTCTACGCTGAACACCCGGAGATTGTCAAAGAGAATGCCTGCGTCCGCAAAGGCCTCTGCGGGGATGGGCAGCATATCTTCGTCGCACCCGTGGCAGCCCTCGCACTTCTCCTCATCCTTCTCCTGGCTTTCCCACGCAGCCATCATATCCGCCCACAGGCTGTTGGCCAGCCGCATCAGCGTCATCATAGCGGCGGCTTTCTCCACAGGCTTCATATCCGGCTTGAGCAGGACAATGGCGTTTTCCAGGGTGTGAAGCTCCAAGGTTTCCTCTCGCTCCAGGCCGCTCAGAATCAGGGCGGCAGACTGGATGACGGCTTTGCCGTCGTTGGTGTAGTTGATAAATGTCATGTTCATTCCTCCATATCGTTAAGTATTTTGGTTTGGTTCATGGATCAGGGTATAACGCCCCTCGTACTCGTCGGTGGGGGACAGGTGAAACATACTCAGTTGCCAATTCCTTGCCGTGTTGTAGCGGCGGGGGTCGTAGTTGGTGATGACGATTTCCTCGTACTCACTGCCTGCCTTCTGGGACATGCTGTTGGGTCGGGTGGTGTAGAAAATGTAAAACTCCTGATACAGCTCCACGATATAGGGGCAGTAGTTGTAGGACACCATGACGTATCCCTCGCAATTCAGGAGGGCATCGTGGAGCCGCTGGTGATCTTCCTTGGGGAAGGCCACCGCATAGCAGCCCTCTGCCTCGTAATAGGGGGGATCGCAATAGAAAAACGCACCTTTCCGGTCGTACTGGCGTACAATTTCCACGCAGTCCTTGTTTTCAATGATGACCTCCGCCAACCTGCGGGAGCATTCCCAGACCAGGTGAAAAAAGCGACGGATGTCGCAGGTTTTTCCTGCAAAGGACTTGGCCCCGCCACTGAAGCTGTATCGGATAAGCTTGAAGTAGTCTGCGGCCCGGCGGACGTCTCCACGAGGAGCCCTCTCCAGCATCATTCTGCGGATGGCCTCTCCATCAGGCGGCTCCAGATACCGCTGGGTCAGCTCCATCTCCTGGCTGAGATAATCATCGGTAAATTCTTCCTTGGAGAAGAATTTGTACAGCACATTGAAATCATCTCGGGTGTTCAAGGGCAGAAAGCCCAGCTCCAGCAGCAGGGCCATAGTTCGGTTCTTGACGCAGCAGAAGAGGTTGGTCAGGTCGCTGTTGAAGTCGTTGTATACCTCCATACAGCCTTGTTGAATGGGACGGTTGAGGGTTACGGTGCCGCTGCCACCAAACACGTCGATAAACCGGGAAAAATGTGGGGGAGCCAGACGGTGGATCAGCCACAGTAGCTTGGCTTTTCCGCCCACCCATGGGATAAAGCTCTTCAATAGGCGTCACCGCCAAAGGAGTCCAGAGCTCGCTCTAGTCCCTCCCTGGCCAACTTCAGACCATGTTCCATGGCTCTCAACTGGCCAATGGTGGAATAGACCTCCCCGGCGGTTACGGCATAGAAGTAACCGTCTTGGCTGCTGGCAATGGGATGTCCCTTTTTGCGCAGACGGTGGACCTGTTTACGCAGTTCAGTGCCGCTGATGTGGAGTGCTGTCTCGATCTGACGGCTTTTCTGGATGTTTTTTCTGCCTTTGCACACGGCCTTCAGATAGGCCAATACCTGTTGTTCTCGCATCATTGTTCCTTTCCGGGGCCATACCCGAACAAGAAACAACAAAAAGCAGGAGCCGAGTCCCTTTCGGGTACGGCCCCTGTGTGTTTTGTTTGGAAATATGAGATGGGTACGGTTTACTACATCTGCATCCCTCCCAGTTTAGGGTCAGAGGTAGGGCAGAGGAGGGGTTCGCCATCTTCTCGCGCCACCAGCCCATAGGGGGTCAGGACTGCATTGGCATGATTCAGGATGTCTCTGCCGTAGGCATTGAGATTGACGTGCTCTTGCAGCATGGAAAGGGTTTGCTCATCCAAGATGGTGTGCAGCTTCTGGAGTGCCACCTCCTTGGGACTGCGCTGGTCGGGCTGGAGCAGGTAGTCGTCCAGATTCTCTGCAATGCGGGAGGCGGCGACGACCTCGTGGCAGTCGGTGGCAAGGATGACTGCTTTGAGTTTGGTGAGCTGTCCAGACCGCTCCAGGCATTTGATGGCCTCTGCCAGCTGATTCAGATCCTGGATGTCATTGCACTCCAGGTTCTCCAGCAGATCGGGAATGGCGCTGTCCTCGGTCCAGAAGACCACCTGGTCCCAGGAAGCAGATTCGACCAGCTCCTCCAGAACACGGGACAGCTGGCTCTGTGTGGCGGGGAGTTCCAGAGTAACCCTGGGTTCCTGCTGATCAGAACCTTTGGCCACCAGCAGGCGAATGGCGTAGGAGGGAGGCTTGGGAACTACGTCCAGGCTGTCATGTACTTGCTTAAGGTCTGTGTGCTGGATCACATAGCCATGGCTGACGAAGACGCCGCCCTCCTCCTGTCGGGCTTTTCGGCCCAGCTGTGCAAAGTCCAGATAGTCAAAGATGGAATCGGGGGCATCCTCTACCTCAGGAATAAAACCATTTTCAGCGTAGAATTTGCCCAGTTGATGATCTGTAACGGCATCCACCACATGACAGCAGTCCGTGCTGTAAGCCAGATCCAGCAGGGTGGAGAGAGGGATGAGGCCTTGGTCTTTGGCTGCTTCCATCTGGACCAGTCCTTCGAAAGCGGCCTTTTCCATGTCGCTCAGCTCCTCTAGCCTGGTTAGCAGAGTGTTGAGCTGGTAGAGGTCACAGTCCGAGCCCAGATGGTCATGGAGAAAGGGAAAGGCTCCCGAATGGAGCAGTTCCAGGTCCGATTTTTCACCGGGGGCCATTTGGAGCTTATCCATGGCATCCTGGAGCTGATAGTAGGTAGCCGGAAGCTCCAGGCAGCAGTATTGATTATTTTTCCCGTAGAGCGCAATGCAGAACGCATTATCCAAGGGTCATTCCTCCCAGCGTCATTCCGTGCTCCATATCCTTCGCCTCGTCCTGGGGACAAGGCTCACTCATTTCGCCGGAACTCCTCTCCCCACCGAACCCGCTGCGCTGGGCTTCGGCGGGGGCCCCAGTTTGTACATAGTCTTCCTGATACTTGGCAGGGTCTGCGCCGGGGACATCCCAGCCGCACATACTGCCCACCTCCATGGCCTGTCTCTGCCACATATCTACGCCAAGGTGCTCATTGAGCTGGTCGGCCAGCTCCACATTCCGCTCTTTGTCGCCGGTGTCCCACTCCGAGGGGTGGTAGCCGGTTTCACCTCGCTTAATGCAGATCAGCTGGCCCGTAGTGGGCAGGGTGGAGTAGCACATCTCCGGCAGTCCCTCTGCCAATTTGGGGGAGAAGCGCTCTTCCTCCGTCTGGATACTCCAATCGTCGAAGCTCCACAGATGGACATACAGCTCGTCTTCACCAATGCAGATATCCCGCTGCTCAAATCCTTCGCCCCAGCCATCCGATGCCTGTCCGGAGATGTACTCCTTCAGGTTGGACAGTTCCACCGGAGTAAGGGTCCCTGCAACACGGCATTCCGCAACACCCCAGAGTTGGCCGTCTCGATCCTCGACCGTGAACACAGCGGACTGGACTTTCCGGTTGACGCTGTCATCTTCACGGTACCAGTGCATCAGCCCACGCTCCGTTTCTTCCGGCATACGATTTTTGATCAGGGCGCTAAAAATGTCACTTTCATAGCCACGCAGCATTCTGCCATCCAACTGGGTACAGTCCTCCTCCATTTCGCCGTACTCATTGCGGGTGTAGAGGTCCGCTGTCAGGGGCATATACAGCTTCAGGGTAGTAAGTTCCGGCGGGATTACGGAGAAGCTGTCCTCCCCGATGATCAGTGCAAGGCCGCTGCCGTTGTCCCAGTTCATATGGAACTGGCCGATATCGTCGATGTATTTTAGAGTGCCTGTGCTACCGGGGGGCAGCGGGGCATACGGGTCTTTCATCTCTCTGAGTTTGATTCGGGTTCCTGCGGGGAATTGCTCTCGCAGGAAATTAAGCCATTCCTTGGAGACTGACATTCACATTCCTCCTATCTGAAAAGTTTGTTCTTCTTGGTGTGTTTCTCCCATCATCAGTACCTCCAGGCTTATCGTGCCGTGGTAGGCCACATACCCCCGGTCGGTAAATGTACCAGTCTCTTGATTCATGTGCTGCAGGCCGTACTTCTCGTAGTCATAGAACTCGTCCAGATTGGGGTCATACTCAAAGTGGCCGGACTCCTGGATCATGTAAATTCCATACTCTGACGGGGTGTGGGCACCGGGGGCAAATTCAAACAAGTCTAGATTTTTTGCCAGACAGCGGATCTGGCTGGCATTCTCCGGCTCAGCCAAGGCTACCACAGCCCCCAGTTTCTGAAGGTCATCCTGGTCAAGCCTAGACACAGCCCACGCCAGGTCGTTGAGGTCAAAGATGCTTTCCTGTTCAAAATCCAGTGCCACATCCACCTCCATGGGGAATTCGCTGTTTACAACCTGAAGGCACATATCCTCCGGGTCTTGGATGCCAGAGCGCAGTATTCCACGTTCCAGCTGTTTTCTTGTGGCAGGGAGGTAAAGCCAGGTGGTATCCTTGGGGTTCTCCAGCTTCCCCCTGGGGGTCAGACCCAGGGACAGCACAGCATCGTCGTAGATGTAACAGGGAAGGTGCTTGCCGTCATAGATCTGCTTCAACTGCATCCCATTATCGTAGACCACACCGTAACGTGTGACGGTAGCTGGGGTGCTTTCCATCAGAAGAATTGCGGTTTCTTCACCATCCAGATTCCCCAACTCCTCGGTGCTGGCACATCCGCCGTGGGTGTTCATGTAGTGATTACGGCCTATGGCTTCCAGGTCAGAAAAGTTCGTGATGACGGTGGCCTGCTGACAGCAGAAGGATAGATTGATCAAGTCTTTCAGGCTGGTGAGGCCCAGTTTCTCAGCCATGGCCTGGAACTGTGCCACCTCGCCATCATCGAAACTGTCCAGCCGCTTGGCCAGATAGTCCAGTTCCTCCAGATTTACCTGGGTGCCCTCCAGCCGATTCAGAACCGGCCAGGGAGTGTGGAGTTCCTCCACACGGCAGTCATGGCGGGTGGCGTTTCCCATTTCCAGCGCTTCCAGCAGTTCGGTGCAGCCGTCGTACTGCTCTTTGGGGATGGGGAGGGGGATGGAGACAACGCCATATTCCGGGTGGCTGCTGTTGCTCAATACTGCTTTTGTCACTTCTTTTTATCACCTGTCGCTTTCTTTTTGATTGGATGGATGGTTGCTATGCTGTAAATCAGCGCCACAGCGGTACAAATGCTCAGCCCCAGCGCTGCCAGCTGCAAATGCTTTTCTAATTCAATGTCAGGCTGCGAGGCTTCCGCCGTAGCCTGTTCCTGCTGCACATCAGGTGTGGTCGTGGTAGTTGGCTGGATGGGGGTATCATCTGCCACTCGCCGACAGTACACCAGATACCGATAGGTATTGGCCGTATAGGGGTGGCAGGTGAGCAAGGTCACCATGTCCTGCTCTGGCTGAATGGCAACAGCTTCCACCTCGTCGGGCAAGATGATGGAGATTCCCGTCACCTGATAGGTCAGGGTTTCCCAGAGGTTTGTAAGGTACACCAAGTCGCCAACCTGAAGCAGTTCCACATCCCGGAACATGGCCTTGCCACTCCAGCCCCGGTGGGCGGCAATGACGCAGTTGGTGGAGTTTCCCCCAATGGGCATGCTGGTCTGACCCAGCACCACCGCTCCGTCGTTCATGTGCGCCCTGGAGGCTCCCAGATAAAGAGGTGCGGTGACATCCATAGCGGGGATTTCTACATAGCCTACGGGATCGTCAGCCCCCAGGCCGTAGTTCTCCAAGTTCAGCCCAGGTGCTTCATAGCTGTCCACGCTGTCCAGGCCGGACTGATCCTGGGACAGTTGGAGGTTGTACTCCTCCATGGCTTCTCTCAGGTCTTGGTGAATACCTGGCGCTTTCTGTTCTTGCTCCACCACGGCAACTTTGTCTTTCACCGTCTGCTCATACATGATGGGGGCGGTGATGGGCTTACACAGAATAACCATCAGCACCAAATCCACCGCCAGAGCCAGCCCCAGCAGCCATCTAGCCATGCCTGACACCTCGCTTGTTCCACCAAATTCCCACCGGGACAGACACGGCCAGCATGGCAAGGTAGATGCCAAATCCGATGCACAGAGCTGTGCGGTATTCGCTCCACCAACTGCTTTCGTGGTTCTTAGTCTCTGCGGCTGGAATCGCTGAGTCCTCCGCTGTCCACTCCGTCCGGGTGCCACGCACCAGCAGACGATGGGAGTTCACACCATAGGGGGTGCAGGTAAGCAAGGTCACATAGTCTCCTTGCGGATCAATCCCAATCTGGCTCACATCGTCGGGGAGCACCACGGAGATCTGGTCCACCTCATAGGCCAGGGTTTCGTCCAGCACCCGCAGGAAGAGCACATCTCCTTGTGTGAGCTGATCCAGGTCGGAGAGGAGCCGGGATGAGGCCAGGCCGCTGTGGCCTGCCAGAACTGCGTGGCTTCCTGCACCTCCCACCGGGAGGGAGCTGCCTTCCACCACCCCTACACCAGCGGTGAGGGTGGTGGACTGAGTGCCGTAGTACACGGGAAGGATTACGTCAATGGCGGGAATCTCCAACGTGGCCAGCATACCGCCTCCGGTGGGGTCCAGGGCGGTGAGAATGTCCTTGTCTGGGGTTGGGGCACCGGAGACAGAGAATCCGGCCACCGAACAGCTCTGCTCCAGCAGATCCCGGTTGTAGGCTTGGGCCAGCTCTAGGGCTTGTTGGGTAGCCTGGTTGTCCAGCACCTCCACCGCACAGCCAGCACACAGCCCAGCCCCAACAAAAGAGGCGCTTTACTTCTTTTCATCCAACTCACCCTTTCGCTTCCAGTAGCGAAGGGCGATACACCCGGTGAGCATCCCGCTGGCCAGCACGATGCCCACCACAGTGGTCACCATGGTGCCTTTTCCACCAGTCTCGGGCAGGTCAAATCCACGGGTGTTGAGGACAGTCATGGGAACCAGGGCATTGCCGCTGTACCCCATGGCCTCCATGGTGGCGGAATAGCCGTCCACGGTGGCGGTGGCAGTGAGAGAGCCCACCTGCACACCGGGTGTGTACTTGGTGTCGATGTCTACGGTGATCACATCCTCCAGCAGGGTGTAGCCAGCATCGGTCTGGGTCTCAGTAAGCTGGTAAGTGTCCTCCTCCACACCATACAGATACAGGTGGCCGGTCTCATCAGGGGTCATACGGGTGGCCTCGTCCACGTTGGTGGTGGTGCCGGTGGCGTAGTACACACCCTTGGCAGGGTTGGCCTCTGCCACCACATAATAGTTGCCAGTGACGTTGGTCACGTTCTGGGCAATGAACTGGACGGCATCAAAGTTGGTGCCTCCGGCGGAGAACTTCTTGGTGAGGTGGATGCCATAGCTGTACACCTTGGCTTCATCGGTGAGGGTGTCGATATAGTCCTGGCTGGTGCGCTCCCAGGTGAGGGTGACGGTATTGGGGTTGCCCTCGTCACCCAGGATCATGTCCTCGGTGCTGTTGATCTTGGCGGTGTAGTACACCACACAGGTCCAGTCGGAGTACCGGCCTTCCTGCTGGCTGTTGTCCACAGGGGTATTGATGCGTTCCAGACCCGCCTCGTTGAACTGAAGGGTCATCATGGTGGAGCCGTCACTACCATTGGAGTAAGACAGATCGAAATAAGTGCCCTGTCCCTTCTCATTGCACTCCCAGATCTCCACAGCATTGGCGCCCTGGGTGGCAGGGGTGTTAGGGGTGGCAACGGTGTAGTCCTTCTGGGCTGCCTCATAGCTCTCATACCAGCACACGATCACATCGTTCTGGTTGTACTCCAGGCCGGGAGAGAGAATATCCTCGAAGCGGTACTGGGTGAGCTGGGTGGCGTTGGAGGTGATGGTGGGCAGGGTGGACAGGTAGCGGTAGCCCATCACGTCCCCAGTGCTGCCGGTGGCCACATCCCGGTAGCCCAACCCGTCAACGTCGCCGGAGAAGCTGATGCCGTGGGCCAGGTCTGCCACCTCTTTCTCCAGGGTGGGATTCCCGGTCTCGTTCTTGGGGTAGACATGGACATCGTAGAACCAGCCATCAGCGGTCTGGGTGTCCGTCATGGGCAGAGACACCAGAAAGGGGTTGACGGTGGAGGTGACATTCTCCGGCACCTCAGTCTCCACCACCAGGTACAGGCCCAGTTCCAAGCCGTCCACGGAAGTGGTGCCGGTAATGTCATCGGTGAGGGCCATGGCGGTGCCGCTCTGGTTGGCCTCCGCCTCCAGAGCATCCTTGGTGGCTCGGCGGTTGGCGGTGAGCTGTTCCTCCAAAGCGTCGATCAGGGTGTCAGAGGTATACCAGGGGATTCCACCCTCGGTTTTCACTACGTCCTCCGAGGTGAGACCCAGCGTGTCCCGCACATCTTCGTTGTCCACCCCGTAGATGACCTGGACGGTGGCATTGGCGGCATCCTGATCCGAGTACATATCAATGCCGCCCAGGCGCAGGTACGTAAACTCCACACCGCCCAGGGTATAGTCCTGGAGCATGGTCTCCGCCCCGTGATTTTCCTTGCCAGTGGACACCAGCCCACCGGTGCTTACCCCGGCCTGAGTGGCTGCGGTGAGGTCATACTTGGTGACGGTGAGACTGGCGGTGCGTCCGTAGTCGATGGTGGCATCCTGGGGGGTATAGGCCAGGGCCGTTCCAGACAGGCCAAGGGCGGCACACAGGGCCAGACCCATGGCGGTAAAGCGATGCATCTTCTGTTTCATGATTGATTGTCCTCCTTAATGTTCGGTTTGATGTTTTTTATGCATAGCCAGCCCAGTGACACACAGGAAGGCCAGTGCCAATCCGGCACTCATCAGCCAGATGGCATAGCCTCCTGTGGCAGGCAGGCGATACACCAGGGTGTTGCGCAGGTCGTAGGTGAGATGGTAATAGTAGTTGGTGCCATTGCTGTAGTACACCTCATCACTGGTGGTGTCCTTGGATCCGGCTACCCCATAGGGCAGGGTGATGGTGACGGGCTGGGGCAGAAGCTGATAGCCTTCCTCTGTCTGGATTTCCCGCAGGGTGTAAGTGCCAAAGGGGATGTTCACCAACTCCACCCGGCCCTGCGGGTCTGTGATCAGCGTGTCAGTGTCCTGTCCCTCCACAAACTGGCCGTTCTGCACCACCAGAGCGGCATAGCGTCCATCCGCCTGCTGGCTCCAGGTCACCACGTTTCCCTGGTTATCCAGCAGTTGGAGCTTCACCCCAGACAGGTCCTGGTCTCCCTGACCGGACTTGTGAATGGTGAGCATCCCCAACGGCTGGGTGCGCAGCTGTAAATAAAAAACCACCGGGTCTTGCACTCCGGTGGCTAAGGTCTGGCCCACGCCGTTGGACCAGATGAGCAGGGCTCCTGTATTTTGGAGGATGTTCTTCCGCATAGTCAGAGTAACGGGATCGGTAATCTCCTGGGTGGTGGAAAAGGTGTAGGTGTTTCCCTGACGGGAGACGGTAATCCCGCTGGTGGAAGGGAAGGTGATGTCACAGCCAGTGTGGTTGGTATCTGTGAGGGTCACTGTGTATTTACCGCTGATGGCATCATACTGCATGGTGTGAGCCATATTGAGGCCCACATCCGTGCTGGCAAAGCTGGGGATTACTCGATGTTCAGCCATTTGGTCCAGCATCCAGTTGTAGCAGTTCTTGGCCGGATGTCCCTCGATCCACTTCACATAGTTGTCTGCCTCGATGGTTTTTCCTCCATAGGATAGAGCGGAAATGGAGGTGGGGCTGGTGCGGATAAGGCAAAGTCGTCCACGTTGAAGGCACATCCAACCTGGCTGGTTGTTGGAATATAGCTGGGGTTTTCCGGGTTGTAGCCGTAGAGCATGGCAAGCATAATGCCTTCACGGGCCGTGGGAGACAATAGTTTGAGATAGTCCGATGTGCCAGCTTCTCCAGAGGTGTAGTCTCCTCCGTCAAAGGCCTTACCGGACTCGATGCAGTAGGCCAGGGTGTTTCCCACATAGTACTTGTTGTTGGTATAGCCACTGGCCTGAGTGCTGGTGATAATTTTTTTGGTACCGTCGCTGTAGTAGCGCATAAAGCTGAATTTCATCAGAGCGTACTTATGGCCGGTAATAGAGGTGTATGGCTCTCCCTCCCAGGTGTTGACCACCTCGCCGGGAGACCAGGCCGACATGGTAGCCAGCAGGGGCATTTCTTCCTCTGCGGTGGTCTCAACGATGGGTTCAGCTGCCTCTGTCACTACCTCTTGGGATGGTTGCACTTCTGGAGGTGCCGCTGCTCCAGGCAGTACCCCGAGACACAGGGCACCGCACAGAGCTACGGTAAGGATGCGTTGGATGAGTTTCACTTGTATCACGTCCCTTCTGAGTTGAAATGATCTGTCTCATCTCTTGTAAAAGTGTTCCGGGTTCCTCTCTATCATAGAGGGGAATCCCGTGTGAAGTAATGGGGCATGGGCAATGTCCTCCTTTCGCCGAAATAGAAAAAGCGCCGGAATCTTGGTTAGAACTCCGGCGCAATTTCACATGGTCTGCTGGGGATATACGGTTCTGTGGGCTGTTGCTCCTGCTCTCTGAGCTGTTCCGTGATATCTGGTAAGCCACTTTCAATCTGCTCTTGGATATCCCGGATGCATGCCTCCTGTTTGGGGGACAAATTCAGGTTGGTGTTTAGGGTACCAGCGCAGCAATGAAAGATTTCTGTAAGTTGTTCCTGATTGAAAACTTGGTACTGGGGGACAAGGCCGGAACGGATAGCAAAGTCTTGCTTGGCAGCCACGTAGTTTTCCTGAAAGTAGTGGCCGTAGTTGAGACCTGTCCAGCGGAAGTCCCGGTCCCAAGTCACAAAGTGGATGCCGAATTTGGTCTGGTGTCCAGCCAGCACAGTCCCGTTGAAGTCGGCCAGCACTCGAAAGTCTCCGCTCAGTCCCTGTGCCCTCAAGGGGGGAGCCTGCTCCAGCAACGTCATGTATTCCCGCGTTGTACCGGCCAGATGGGTTGCCAGCTCACAGGCCTGTTCCCGTTCCAAAGTTGCCACATCCTCCTGTCGGTAGCGTACACCGCCGCCCTCTGTGACCCTGCAGAGAGGGTGGCCATCCCACTCCACAGGTAACAGACTATCCTGTTCTGCTTGGGTGGTGAAGCCTTCCCGTTGGAGTACTCGGCTCAGCTCCTGAAAAAATCTGTCTCGTTTCATAATGATTACCTCCTTGGGGCGTGGTGCCCTTTTTGAATTTTGCTAGAAATGAAAAAAGGCGCCAATCTGATGATCGATCACGACCAACAAATTGACGCCTAGAAACGCTGTATATTCTATTTGGAGAAGAGTAGCGCCCTTTTTGAAACTGCTTTGTTCAAAAAGGGCGCTGTTTGCCTATATCTGTGCCAACGACGGGGGAGAGGGGGGTTCGAGTCCCACCAGTCTGGGAAAACAGGGCGTTTGCATCTATGGAATTTTCGGTGAAATTTTGAGGAGAAAAATCCCGGAAACGGTTGATGCCGTAGGCGTTGCGCCTACGGCATCTATAGTGTTTGGATAACATGGTACGGGTAGTGGGACTCGAACCCACACGAATCGCTTCACGAGAACCTAAATCTCGCATGTCTACCAATTCCATCATACCCGCATGTCATGGTGACTACGGGTATGGAGTATACCACAGAATTGGGGAAATTTCAATACTTTCTTGTAATGGTCCAGGGAAAGCGATCCTTTAGCCGCTGCAATAGGGAGCCCTGGGGCTTGGACTTAGCAGGTGCGGAGCTAGGCTGTGCTGTATGGGAAGAGGTACGCATAAACTCCTCTTGACTGTTGAGAGGGGAGACGGTGCTGGTCTTTCTCAGGTAGCTGCCATCGCTGAGCATGGAGCTGGCCTTTACATTGTCTAGCAACTGGGTGCGTAGAATCCATTCCAACTGAGATTTTACCTGTGGGTCGTCGATGGGGCAGGCAATTTCCACTCGGCGTAACAGATTTCGGGTCATCAAGTCCGCTGAAGAGATGAAATACTTGGCCTGTTCACCTCGACCAAAGCAGTAGATGCGGGCGTGTTCCAGATAGCGGCCCACAATGCTGGTGACGTGTAGGCTTTCTGTTTTGCCTGGGATTCCAGGCCGTATGCAGCAGATGCCCCGGAGAATCAGCTGCACCTCTACGCCGGCTTGGCTGGCTTGCTGAAGCTTGTTGATGATGGCACGCTCTGTGAGGGAGTTGGCTTTGATGCAGATATATCCCTGGTGTCCCAAAATAATCTGTTCATCCATGTGGTCTAGGAGGGCCTGATGAATGCCATTGGGGGAGACCAAGAGGCGCTGATAGCTGCCGTTGAGATTGCTCACCAGCATGTTGCGGAAGAAAGCAGCACCATCCAGGCCAATCTGCTTATCAGCAGTCATAAAGCACAGGTCGGTGTACATAGCACAGGTCTTTTCGTTGTAATTGCCTGTGCCGATCTGGGTGATATAGTGGAGGGTATCGCCCCGGCGCATGGTAATCTGGCAGATCTTGCTGTGACACTTGTAATCTTCGACGCCGTAGATGACCCGGCATCCGGCCTCTTCCAGCACCTTGGACCAGGCGATGTTGTTGGCCTCGTCAAAACGGGCCCGCAGCTCCATGAGTACGGTGACTTCTTTCCCATTTTCCGCCGCCCGACAGAGAATACGGGCAATCTTAGAGGAGGAGGCCAGACGGTAGATGGTAATCTTGATGGCAATCACATCCTTGCGCTCGGCAGCCTCTTGAAGCAATTGCAGGAAGGGGTTGACGGAGTCAAAGGGATAGAACAGGAGTCGGTCCCGCTGCTGAATCTGTTGAATCATGCTCTGCTTGGGGTTCAAATCCTCCGGTTGGCGAGGCTGATAGGGAGGGAAGAGAAGTTTCTCACTGACATCAGCAGGCAGCTGACCAATCAGGGCAAAGACATAGCTCATATTCAACGGAGAGCGGTCCACAAACACCTGGTGCGCTTCCAGGTCCAATCTGTCCCGTAAAATGTCCAGAAAGGCCTGAGAAATGGGCCGAGAGACCTCTAGGCGCACCGCAGACTGTTTACCTCGAAGGTGGAGCAGCTTGCTGACATGGTTCCGGAAGTCCTCTTCTGTGGTGTCCTCAAACTTATCTACGTCAAAGCTGATATCTGCATTGCGGGTGACGCAGATGACACAGCTGTCTGCCACCTTGTACCGCTCGAAAAGGGAGGGGGCCCAGTGGAGGAGCATCTGTTCCATACGAAGATAGCGGCCATTGGAATTTGGCAGCATGAGAAAAGCGGGCAGGGAGGCAGGGAGGGGGACAAATCCCAGGGAAAGTCGATCTTTTTTCTCCCGCAACAGCAAAGAAATGTAAAGCCGCTTTGTTTCCAGGTGGGGGAAGGGGTGGTGGGAGTCCACAATCTGGGGAGAGAGGGTGGGAAGTACGTTGGCGGTGTAATACCGGGAGACGTACTGCTGCTCCGCCTCTGTCAGCTGGTCCATGGACACATCCACAATCCCTTCCTCTTCCAACTGGGTGCAGAGGGACTCGTAGAGATGGTTTTTTAGGTCGATGAGGGGAGGAATGGTCTCGTAGACACAACGCAGCTGCTCCCGGGGAGACATGCCGCTTTTGTTATCCCGCTCTTTGTTGTTGGAAATGGCAGCCAGGTCGAAGAGACTGCCCACTCGAATCATAAAGAATTCATCCAGGTTGCTGGTGAAGATAGAGATGAATTTCAGGCGCTCCAACAGCGGCACGGTCTGGTCTGCCGCCTCTTCCAACACGCGGCGATTAAACCGCAGCCAGCTCAGTTCTCGGTTTTGGGTGTAGCTGTAATCTTTCATAGTTTTGACTGTACCTTCTGGCATAAATAACCCTCCCGGACACCGTACCGACTGACGATGATCTCGTTTGCTTGACAAGTTTTCACCACATGGCGCAGAATCATCAGGCCAGGGATGAGTGTGTGCAGCCGCTCAGGTGCTGCCTTCAAAATCAGGTCGGTGGCCGTGCGTTGGTCCGAGCGGAGTAGCGCAAACACCTCATCCAGCTGGTCAGCGGTGACAGACCGGCAGGTCTGGGGCAGCTGGAAGACCGTGCGGGACAGCTTCAAAGCGGCTCGGGCAGAGCCGCCCACCGCTGCAATCTGGTGGGAGGTCAGGTCCTGGGCAGGCAGTTTGCCCAGCTCCCGCTTCAAAACCTTTTCCATACGCTCATAGGAGCCATTTCCGGGAAGAATCCGCTTGACACAGTCCCGGTACAGCTTCAGGGAGCCAATGGGGAAGCTGGAGGCCTGATTCACCTGGCCATGTTCAAATTCCACCAACTCGGTACTGGCGCCGCCAATGTCCACAAACAGCCCACTGTCCATGGCAGTGTCCTGCATGGCACCCACATAACCGAACGTGGCCTCCTCCTCGCCAGAGAGCACCTCGATGGGGAACCCCACCATCTGGCTGATGGCGGCAGCAGCCTGCTGGGAGTTATGGACGTTACGCAGGGAGGCGGTGGCAAAGGCGGAGATGTTGGTGATCTCCAGGTGGTCCAGCGTCTTTGCAAAGGAGAGCAGTCCAGCTCCAGCTCTGCGGATGCCCTCCTCCGTCAGGATGCCGTGCTCCATATAATTGGCCAGTCCAGCCATGATCTTTTCTTTAAATAAAACGGTAAAACTCTCTTTTTCCACGGAATACACCGTCAAACGCATGGAGTTAGAACCGATATCAATCACTGCATGCTTCATGTCTATCCTCCTGTTATATGATCTTCACAGCGGTTTTAGCTGCGAAATGGACGTAATACACCACTATCTATACTTTACAAAACCTGTGTCAAGATTTCCTGTCGTATTTTGTAAAGAGTATGTAAAAACTCCTATGGCTGCCCAGAGACAGCCATAGGAGTTTGCACGAAAGAAAAATTAGGGACGGCCCAGGAGAGCGAACATGTTCTTCTTGTAGGCCTCCACGCCGGGCTGGTTGAAGGGGTTGACCTGCAGCACGTGGCCGCTGATGCCGCAGGAGAGCTCAAAGAAGTAGAAGAGCTCGCCCAGAGTGCGGGCATTCATCTTGGGGCTGCGCAGGACCATGGCAGGAGCGCCGCCGTCGTGGTGAGCGGCCAGGGTGCCCTGGCAGGCCATCTCACGGACGAAGCTCATGGGCTTGCCAGCCAGATAGTTCAGGTTGTCACCGTCGTCGTCGCAGTGGGGCACAGCCACGTCACAGCCGGTATCATCCACATAGAGCACAGTCTCAAAGAGGATGCGCTCGCCGTCCTGAATGTACTGACCCATGGAGTGCAGGTCGGTGGTGAGCTGCACGCTGGCGGGGAAGATGCCCAGGCCGTCCTTGCCCTCGGACTCACCGAACAGCTGCTTGAGCCACTCGCCGAAGAAGGTGTAGGAGGGCTCGTAGTTGCAGAAGATCTCGATCTTCTTGCCCTGGCGATACAGCAGGTTACGAGCGGCGACATACTGCCACACGGGGTTGTCCATGGAGCGCAGGTCATACTTCTCCATGGCCTCGGCAGCGCCGGCCATCAGCTCGTTGATGTCGGTGCCGGACACAGCGATGGGCAGCAGGCCCACAGCGGTGAGGACGGAGAAGCGGCCACCCACCTCGTCGGGAATGACGAAGGTCTCCCAGCCGTTCTTGTCGGCCACGGACTTCAGAGCGCCACGGGCCTTATCGGTGGTGGCGTAGATACGGCTGTTGGCCTCAGCGCCGTACTTCTTCTCCAGGTGCTCACGGAAAATACGGAAGGCAATGGCGGGCTCAATGGTGCCGCCGGACTTGGAGATCACGTTGATGGACCAGCTGCGGTTGCCAATGCGGCGCATGACCTTCTGAATCTCGTTGGGGCTGAGAGAGCAGCCGACAAAGCAGATCTCGGGACCGTCAGAGGGGAAGATCTCCAGGGCGGTGCGGGCGCCCAGGTAGGAGCCACCGATGCCAATGACCACCAGCACCTCGGAGTCAGAGCGAATCTTCTTGGCGGCCTTGAGGATGCGGTCAAACTCCTCCTTGTCATAGGCCTCAGGCAGACGAACCCAGCCGGTGAAATCGGAGCCGGGGGCGGAACTATCATACAGCTTGGCGTGAGCGGCGGCCACTTCGTCGGTCATAGCGGTCAGCTGCTCCTGGGATACGAAACCATCCAGATGAGACAAATCCAACGTTAACATAGTGTGCAACTCCTTGTGAAATAAATTTACCCTTGGTTAAGGGAATTAAGCATGATAGAAGAACAGACCAGCGCCGCCATAAATTCCGGCGTTGTTGCCCAACTGAGCCAGAGCAAAGGTGGCCTGACGGGCAGGGGAGAACACATTTTCCCGGTAGGCTTCCACCACGGGGTCCATGAGGATAGAGCCAGCAGCAGACACGCCACCGCCGATGATGAAGATCTCGGGGTTGACGATGCAGCCGATCATAGCAGAGGCCACACCCAAGGCCTTGGCTGCGGTCTGAATGACATCCATAGCCTGTTGGTTCCCCTCCTTGGCTGCGTCAAACACGTCTTTGGCGGTAACCTTCTCCATGTCCTTGAAGGGCTGGAACTCCCGAGCAGCGCGGATGATACCGGTGGCAGAGGCGGTGACCTCCAAGCAGCCGTACTTGCCGCAGGAGCACTGCCAGTCCTGGTGGAAGCTCATGGGCATATGGCCAGCTTCACCGCCTGCACCGTTGGCGCCAGAGATGATTTGGCCGTTGGAAATAATGCCACAGCCAATGCCAGTGCCCACGGTGAGCATGGCCAAACTCTTGCGGCCTTTGCCGGCGCCGTGCCACAGCTCGCCCAGAGCGGCCAGGTTAGCGTCATTTTCCACCCTTACCACCAGACCAGTGCGGCTGGACAGCTCGGTGGCCACGTTGATATCCCCCCAGCCCAGGTTGACACAGCCCTTGACCTGTTCCTGGTTGAACACAGGTCCGGGGACGCCCACGCCTGCACCCACAAAGGCACAGTCGTCAAATTGCGCCTTTACCTGCTGGATTTCCTGAGCAATCCGGTCAAACATGGCGGCAGGGTCACGGGGAGAGGGAAATTCGCTCTTGTGCAGCAGAGGGCCTTCTTCGTCCACAAGCCCCAGCTTCACGGATGTTCCGCCAATGTCCACGCCAAAACACACTTGCTTCATTGCGCTCAACTCCTCTTTTTCTTGTCGTCAAGATACGCTTATTCCAAAATAATGGCAACACCCCAGGGCTCCAGATGCAGCAACCGCTTTTCCATATTGATATAGGACTGGAACAGCAGCTGTCCTGTGATGGGGAGGGTCATGGGGTCGGAGCCTCCGTTGACAAAGGTGTGAATCCGCTGCCCATTCAAGGTGCGGATGAAATGAATGACATGATCGTTGGGGTTTTCAAAGGTGATATGGCCTCGTTTGAGGGCGGCATATCTGCCTTTGATGCGGCTGAGAGACTCATAGGCTGTCTGCAGAGAGGTCAGCTCACGCCCCCAGGGGAAGCACCGGCGGTTAAAGGGGTCTTCAAACCCTTCCAGCCCTGCCTCATCTCCGTAGTAGATACAGGGCATGCCAGGCAGCGTGAATTGCAGCGCCGCCGCTGCGCACTCCCGCTGTACCGCCCAGAGTTTGGCGTCCTCGCTGAGGAATCGGTTGGCTTTTTCCTGCTTGGAGCCGTCAAAGCTGTCACCCAACAGGGTGAGGATGCGGGGGGTGTCGTGAGTAGACAGGCTGTTCATGAGGCAGTGGAGAACCTCCTGGGGATAGTGCTCCACCACCGACATGATGTTAGCCCGGAAGCTGTTGGCATCCGGCTGGGCCAAGAAGGAGAGAATGGCACTGCGGAAGGGGTAATTCATCACCGAGTCCAGCTCTCCGTGGGAGAAATACTTTCTCCGGGCTCCGTAACTGATTTTGTTGGAGGCATCCTCCCACACCTCGCCCAGCAGCAGCGCCTCAGGGTTCAGCTCCTTGAGGCGCTGGCGGAACAGGGCGATGAAGTCGTCGGGCAGCTCGTCGGCCACGTCCAAACGGAAGCCATCGGCGCCCAAGCTCATCCAGTGGGCAATGACGCTATTCTCTCCTGTGATGATGTGCTCCAGAAAAGCCGGATCCATCTCATTGACGCAGGGGAGGGTGTCGATGCCCCACCAGGAGGTGTAGCGGTTGGGGTACTCCTGGAAATCAAACCAGCTGCGGTAGGGGGAATTGGGGTCACTGACCGCACCGTGGCCGAAGATGTGGTTGCGGTCAAAGTATACGCTGTTGCTGCCGGTGTGGGAGAACACGCCGTCCAAAATCACCTTCATACCCAGCTTGTGGGCGTCGGCGCACAGGGCGGAAAAATCCTCCTCCGTTCCCAACATGGGGTCGGGACGCATGTAGTCGGCAGTGTCATAGCGGTGATTGGAAAACGCCATGGAGATGGGGTTGAGATAGATGACGTCCACATGCATCCGTTTGAGGTAGGGCAGCTTTTCCCGAATCCCTCGCAGATTTCCACCGAAGAAGTCGTTATTCAGCACCTCTCCGTGCTCGTTGGGGAGATAATAGGGGGTGTCGTCCCAGTTTTCGTGTACCCAATAGGGCTGCAGTTTCTCGGTCAGATCACAGGAGCCCGAGCGAAAAAAGCGATCGGGAAAGATCTGATACATCACGGCTCCGGCATAGGCCTTGGGTGTGTGAAACTGTTGTGGGTAACAGGTCAACTGCCAGAGGTCTCCCTGGTTGATGCTGGTATCCGTCTCTCCACAGCGGTAGACCTGGAACGGCCCCTGAGCACCCTGGCAGCGGAAGTGATAGAAATACAGTCCGCACCGGGGGAGGGAAAACTGCGTTTTATAAATTTGATATCCGTCCTGCGTGTCGGTCAACTCGAAGGACACCTGCATCCCGTAGGCGGTGTCGGTGGTGAGAATCACATCCACGCCGCTGACGGCGTAGTAGTCCGGAACCTTCACCGTCAGGGAACAGGGCTGGTTTTCCATCACGCAGCCGAAAGGAGTCTTATATTCTTCTAACAGGCAATTAAATGCGACATTCATCCATCAAAACTCCAGACAATGAGGAAAAATAGGTCACTTCAGATGCCAGATGTTCTCGGCATACTCAGTGACGGCGCGGTCGGCAGAGAACAGACCGGCCTTGGCGATGTTGACCAGAGACATGTTGGTAAACTTGCGCTGGTCAGCATACAGGGCGGACACATCGTTCTGAGCCCGCACGTAGTCGTGGAAGTCCGCCAGGCACATATAGGGGTCGGCAGGTCCACGGTGGTTGGTAATCAGGGAATTGACGATATCGTCAAAGCGCATGTTGGAGAAACCGGTGCGCAGCAGATCCATCACAGCCTGGAGCTGGGGATCGTTATGAATATATACGAGGGGATTGTACCCGTGATGCCACAGGTCGTTGACCTCGGGGGTACGCAGACCGAAGAGCACGATGTTCTCATCGCCCACCTGCTCCCGAATCTCCACATTGGCCCCATCCAGTGTACCCAAGGTAACAGCGCCGTTAATCATCAGCTTCATATTACCGGTGCCGCTGGCCTCCTTACCGGCAATGGAAATCTGCTCGGAAATTTCGGCGGCAGGGATGATCTTCTCAGCCAGAGAGACGTTGTAGTCCTCCATAAACACCACTTTCAACTTGTCACGCACCACGGGGTCGGAGTTGACCAGGCGAGACACCGCGCAGATGAGCTGAATGATCTGCTTTGCCATGATATAGCCAGCGGAGGCCTTGGCGGCAAAGATGAAGGTGCGGGGCTGGAAGGGGGCATTGGGGTTGTGCTTGATCTCCAGATACATATGCAGAATCTGGAGGACGTTGAGCAGCTGGCGCTTGTACTCATGCAGACGCTTGATCTGGACGTCAAACAGGGAGTTGGGGTCCACCTGGATGCCGTTGCGCTGGAGAATCAGATCGCTGAGGCGCTGCTTATTGGCCAGCTTGATCTCCTGCAGGCGGCTGAGCACGCTGGCATCGTCCCGGTACTTCAGCAGCTTCTCCAGCTCTCTGGAGTCCTTGACAAATCCGTCGCCAATGAGCTCTTTGAGCAGAGCGCTGAGGTCGGGGTTGGACTGGCACAGCCAGCGGCGGTAGGCAATGCCGTTGGTGACGTTGAGGAAGCGATTGGGTTCCATCTGGTAATAGTCTCGGAAGATGCTGTCCTTGAGAATCTCAGTGTGCAGCTTGGACACGCCGTTGATCTTGTGACAGGCGGCCAGACACAGGTTGGCCATGCGAATCTCGCCGTTGGCGATGACGGCCATGTAGTTGATCTTACCCATGTCGTTGCCATACTTGGCCCGCAGATCCTCCACCAGGCGGCGGTTGATCTCGCACACGATCTGGTACACACGGGGCATCTGCTCGGAGAAGAGGCTCTCGCTCCAACGCTCCAGAGCCTCGCTCATAACGGTGTGGTTGGTGTAAGACAGGGTGTTGCAGGTGATCTCCCAGGCCTCATCCCAGCCGTAGTCGTACTCGTCCAGCAGCAGACGCATCAGCTCGGGCACGCACAGAGCGGGGTGGGTGTCGTTGATGTGGATGGACACTTTGTCGGCCAGATTATCCAGACTGCGATAGGTCTTCAGGTGCTTGCGCAGAATGGTCTGGAGGGAGGCAGATACCAGCAGATACTGCTGGCGCAGGCGCAGCCGCTTGCCAGCGATGTGATCATCGGCAGGGTAGAGGACTTTGGAGATGACCTCGGCCATGGTGTCTCCCTCCAGAGCCTTGGCGTAGTCGCCCCGGGAGAAAGCGGTCATATCAAAGCTGCGGGGAGACTTGGCGCTCCACAGCACCAGCTTGTTCACGGCGTCGGTGTCGTGGCCGGAAATATACATGTCGTTGGGCACGGCCATAACGGACTGATAGTTGACGTGGGCCACACGGTACTTGCCGTTGTCGTCCCAGCCGTGGGCTTCGCCGCCGAACTTGACCTCTACGGCCTCGTCCTCTCGGGGCACCAGCCACACATCGCCCATGGTCAGCCAGTCATCGGGGAACTCCATCTGCCAGCCGTCGATGATCTTCTGCTTGAAGATACCGAACTCATAGCGAATGGAATAGCCCGTGCAGGGAATGCCCAGAGTGGTGGCAGAATCCATATAGCAGGAGGCCAGACGGCCCAGACCGCCGTTGCCCAAACCGGCATCAGGCTCCATCTCATACAGGTCGTGGATGTCGATGCCGCATTTATCCAGTGCCTGGGTGAACAGCTCTTCCAGACCTAAATTATACAAATTATTCCGCAGGGAGGTACCAACCAGGAACTCCATGGACATGTAGTATACCTGCTTGTCCTGGTCCTTGTTGGTCTTGCGGTTAAACTGTGTGTTCTTTTCTACCAGCATCTCATTGACGAGATAGCAGAGACAGCGGTAGATCTGTTGGGGAGAGGCGGTGTCAGAATGACAGCCATAGCGTCGTAACAAGGTCTCTTCCAGTTTTTCAATAATCTGTTTCTGATTCATGAAACTGAACTCCTCTGTGCGGATCACAAGGCATCCGCAAAAATTTGAAAACCGTGTTGCCCGTACCCGAGCACAGCCCGCATGAGCGGGCTGTAATCGGGGGGAGGCAACACGGTACAATTATAACATGGAACGATAGATTTGCCAATACTCCTGGACGGACTGATTCCAAGAACTATCAAATTTCATGTCATTTTTTTGCAGGAGCTTCCAGTGCTTGCTGTCCTGATAGAAAGCAGCAGCGCGCCGGACAGCATCCAGCATGTCATGGGCGTTGTAACTTTTGAAGGTGAAGCCGCGCCCTTCCATGGTCTCCGGGTTCAAAGCGGGTACGGTATCGTACAATCCGCCGGTCTCCCGGATGATGGGTACGGTGCCGTAGCGCATGGCGATGAGCTGCGTCAGGCCACAGGGCTCCATTTTGGAGGGCATCAGCACCAGATCGCCGCCGGCGTACGTCTCGTGAGCCAATTTGTTGTCGAAAACGATGTTAGCAGACATCTTTTCCGGGTACTGGTCGGCATAGGAGCGGAACATATCCTCATAGTTCTGCTCGCCCGTGCCGATGATGACCAGCTGGATATCCTCCTGCATCAGGTCATCCATGACGGCCTGCACCAGGTCCAGACCCTTGTGGGAGACCAGACGGGTGATCATAATCACCATGGGCACGTCGTCCCGGCACTCCAATCCCAGCTTTTCCTGAAGCGCCCGCTTGTTCTCCGCCTTCTTGTCCAGTTGATCACAGGTGTAATTCACCGGGATCAGAGGATCGGTGGAGGGGTCAAAGACATCGGTGTCGATACCATTGACCACGCCGCTGAGCTTGTAGCTGTGGTGGCGCAGTACCCCGTCCAGCCCATGGGCGTAATAGGGGTCCTGAATTTCGTAGGCGTAGGTGCGGGAGACGGTGCTCACCCGGTCAGACACCAGAATGGCGGCCTTCATCATGTTGGTGCAGCCGTCAAACTGGGTGGTACCCCGCCAATCCTCCGGCAGGCCCAGCACCTCGTCCACAAAGGACTCCGGCGCTTTGCCCTGATACTCCATGTTGTGGATGGTAAACAGGGTGCGGATGGGCTGGTAGGCACCCAGGCCCATATAGAAGGCCCGGAGGAAGACGGGAATCATGGCAGTTTGCCAATCGTTGGCGTGGATGACATCGGGATACCAGTTGAGGTATTGCAGGGACTCCAAAACGGCCTTGGAGAAGAAGGCGAAGCGCTCGCCGTCGTCGTAGTAGCCGTAGGCGTTGTCCCGATAGAAGTAGTACTCATTGTCGATGAAGTAGTACTGCAAGTTTCTCTGGGTGTCCTTGGCACGGAACACACCGCAGTACACGCTGCGCCAGGACAGGGGCACCCGGAAGTTACAAAGAAACTCAATGTCCCACCGGGGACTGTCTTTGATGGCCTTGTAGTAGGGGAGAAAGACAGCCACCTGTGCGTTTTCGTCGGCACTGAGCGCTTTGGGCAGCGCAGATGCCACGTCGCCCAGCCCTCCCGTTTTTAAAAAGGGAGCGGCTTCACTGGCGGCAAATAAGATTTTCATACAGTGACTCCTTTGCGAATGATCACGGGAGCAGTCTCCAGTCCTTTGAGCTGGCTATCGGCGGTGATGGTGGCCCACTTGTCCACGATGACGTTCTCCAGGCTGGCGCCCTCGCCGATGACGCTGCCCTGCATGATGATGCAGTTCTTTACCGTAGCGCCCTTGGCGATGCGCACACCACGACCAATGACGGAGTGCTCCGCATTGCCATCCAGAATGCAGCCGTCGGCGATGATACAGCCGGAGATGTTGCAGTCCATGCCGTAGTGAGAGGGCACCTCGTCGTTGACGCGGGTGTAGATGGGACGGTCAGGACGGAACAGAGCCTTGCTGATGCCCTCGTCTAACAGAGCCATATTGCTGCTGAAGTAGCTCTCAATGTCATTGACCCGCAGAACGGGATCGGTGAAGGGGTAGATGTTGATGGACAGGTCCCCGGTGTTGAAGCGGGACTGAATGAAGTCACGCTCCAGGAAGTAGACACCCCGGGCAGTGAACTCAGACACGGTGTCAATGAGCACCTGACGGTCCATGACCATGATGCTCATACCGCAGTAGTCGCCGGGCTGGGGCACGTGGTCCAGAGCGTAGCTGGTGACCCGCATGTTCCCATCCACCTGGATGACGGACTTGTAGGTGTTGCTGTTGCTCATCTTGCTCTGGGTGGCAACCACAGTGATGTCACAGCCGCTGTTGATGTGGGACTCCACCACGGGGCGGAAGTCCATGTTGCAGATCACATGGGCATCTGCCATCACCACATAGGGAGAGGTGTCCTCCCGGAGGAAGTCCAGAGCGTTGCGCAGCTCGTCCAGCTTGCCGCGGTTGGCCTGGTTCAGGCTCTCGCTGGCGTAGGGGGGGAGGATCTGCAGGCCGCCGTTCTTGCGGTTCAGGTCCCACTCCTGGGTGTTGCCCAGGTGGGTCATCAGAGAGTGGTAGTGCTGCTTGGCCAGCACGCCCACGCTGGTGATGCCGGAGTTGACCATGTTGGACAGGGCGAAGTCCACCAGGCGGTAGCGGCCGCCGTAGGGGATAGCCGCCATGTTGCGGTCATGGGTAAAAGCGTTCAACTCATCCGAATACATCTCGGAGAAAATAATTCCACACATTTTCATCTTTGTAGCCCCCCTTAAACAATTTCCTTGGGTTTGATCACGGTGCCAGAGGGGATGGTCTTCTTGTGACCCACAACGCTGATACCCCAATCCTCGCCCAGGCAGTCCTCCGGGCGTGCGCCGATGGTGACGTTCTCTTCGATGACACACTGCTCACCCACGATGGCGTAGCTGACGGTGCTGCCCTTGCGGACGATGGTGTTGGGCATCAGGACGGTGCCGCTGACCACAGCGCCTTCTTCCACCTCGCAGCCGGTGTAGATCACGGAGTTCTCCACCGTACCCTTGATGCGGCAGCCCTCGGTGATGAAGGAGTTGGACACCTTGGAGGAGGGGGCGATCATGGTAGAGGGGCTGGCATAGTTCCGGGCATAGATCTTGGAGTGGGGGTTGCGCATATCCAGGGGGTCCTTGGGGTCCAACAGGTCCATGTTGGCATCCCACAGACTGCCCAGAGTACCCACGTCCTTCCAGTAGCCTTCAAAGGGATAGGCATACATGGGACGGCCGTCCCGCAGGAAGGCGGGGATGACGTTCTTGCCGAAGTCGTTCTCGGAGTTGGGGTCGGCCTCGTCGGCGATCAGGTACTTCTTCAGAGCGGCCCAAGTGAAGATGTACACACCCATGGAGGCCTGGGTGCTCTTGGGATGGGCGGGCTTTTCTTCGAAGTCCACGATGGCCTGGTTCTCGTCAGTGCTCATGATGCCCATACGAGTGGCGTCTTCCATGCTGACGTTGATGACTGCAATGGTGCACTCGGAGCCCTTCTCCTTGTGGAACTGCAGCATCTTGTTGTAATCCATCTTATAGATGTGGTCACCGGAGAGAATGAGCACATACTCGGGCTGATATCTCTCGATGAAGGGGATGTTCTGATAGATGGCGTTGGCCGTGCCCTTATACCACTGGTTGCTGGTGGTCTTGGTATAGGGAGGGAGCACATGGGCGCCGCCGAAATTCCGGTTCAGGTCCCAAGGCTGGCCGTTGCCGATGTAGTCGTTGAGCTCCAGGGGCTGATACTGGGTGAGAATACCCACGGTATCAATGCCGGAGTTGACGCAGTTGGAGAGAGAGAAGTCAATGATGCGATACTTGCCGCCGAAAGGCACGGCGGGTTTTGCGGTGTTTTCTGTCAGTACATACAATCTACTGCCCTGGCCGCCGGCCAAGAGCATGGAGATGCATTCTTTTTTTCGTTCGATCACAGTGAAGCCCCCCTAATTCATCTTTCCTCGCTGGTTATATGCGATGGTTATTTGCTGGCCTTTTTGCCAGCGGATTGCTTTTTGGAAACTCTGGTTTTTTTCACCTTTGCGCTGGGCACGCCTTCCACCGTCTTGCGGGTTCTCTGGGGCGCCTCTCGTTCGTAATATACGGTGGAGAGGGGCGGCAGAGTCAATTCGATGGAGTATTTCAGCCCGTGCATGGGTTTCGCCTTGGCCTTGACCGGCTTGAGCGGGGTACCAGTGCCACCATATTTCACGTCGTCACTGGACAAAACAGGAATATAAGTACCGGCTTTGGCCGCACCGATGCAGTAGTGCTCGCGGGTGACCGGGCAGAAGTTGCACACAACCACAACCTCTTTCCCCTTGGCATCCACGCGCCGGAAGGAGATCACGCTCTGGCTGTTGTCGTCACAGGCAATCCATTGGAAGCCGTGCCAATCGTTGTCATTCTGCCACAGGGCAGGATGGGCCAGGTAGAAGTGATTCAAATCCCGGACATAGTCTTGCAGCTGACGGTGCTTATCATATTCCAAAAGGAACCAGTCCAGTTCCTTGGTGAAATCCCATTCAATAAACTGACCGAACTCTCCGCCCATGAACACCAGCTTTTTGCCGGGATGGGTCATCATATAGCCGTAGAAGGCCCGGAGATTCTGGAACTTCTCCTCGTAGTCTCCCGGCATCTTGTTGAGCAGGGAGCACTTACCGTGGACCACCTCGTCATGAGAGAGGGGGAGGATAAAGTTTTCCGAGAACGCGTAGGTCAGAGAGAAGGTAATGTTGTTGTGACGGCCTTTGCGGAACAGGGGGTCGGTGGACATGTAATCCAGCATGTCATGCATCCAGCCCATATTCCACTTGAAGTTAAAGCCCAATCCGCCGTCATATCCAGGCTTGGTGACCATGGGGAAGGCGGTGGACTCCTCGGCGATGACCAGAGCGCCGGGGTTAAATTCAAAGGCAGCGGCGCTCATGTCCTGCAAGAACTTCACCGCGTCCAGATTGGTATTGCCGCCGTACTGGTTGGGGCGCCACTGACCATCCCGGCGTCCGTAGTCCAGATAGAGCATCGAAGCCACGGCGTCCACTCGAATGCCGTCCACATGGTACATGTCCAACCAGTAGACCACATTGGAGATGAGGAAGGACCGCACCTCGTAACGGCCATAATCGAAAATGTGGGTGCCCCAGTCCGGGTGCTCCTTGCGCAGGGGGTCGGAGGGCTCATAACAGCAGCCGCCGTCGAACTCATACAGACCCGTCTCATCCTTGGGGAAGTGCGCGCCCACCCAGTCCAAAATCACGCCAATACCTGCGCTGTGGCAGATATCCACAAACTTCATAAAGTCCTTGGGTGTGCCGTACCGGGAGGTGGGGGCATAATATCCAGTGACCTGATAGCCCCAGGAGGGCTCAAAGGGATACTCGCTGATGGGAAGCAGCTCGATGTGGGTATAGCCCATATCTTTGACATACTTGACCAAATCCTTGGCGTATTCCTCATAGGTCATGTAGTTGCCGTCGGCATGCTTACGCCAGGACCCCAGGTGCAGCTCATAGATGTTCAGAGGCCGGGTGAGGGGCTGCTCCTTGGCCCGGGCGGCACAATACTCCTGGTCGGTCCACTCAAAGCCGTCCAGATCATAGATCTTGCTGGCAGTCTCGGGCCGTGTGCAGGTATGTACGCCGTAGGGATCGCTCTTAAAGACAAAGGAGCCATCCGGGCGTTCGATGTAGAATTTGTACTCGTCAAAGTGCTTGGCCTCGGGCAAAAACTGCTCCCAAATTCCATCGGTGAGCTTGTCCATGGCCGGCACATCGGTGTCCCAGTCGTTAAATCGTCCCAAAACCCGGACAGAACGGGCATGAGGGGCCCAAACACGGAACACATAGCCCTCCTTTCCGTCCCGGACCTCCTTGTGACAGCCCATAAATCGATAGGCGTCGTGGCTGGTTCCGGCGCTGAAACGGGCGATGGCATCGTTGAGATATTCGGTGTGATTCAAGGTATATGCCTCCCAATTCCTCGAACAACTCATGAGGTAATGATGCTGTGGTTTATTTTGTGGCTTTCATTATACTGCGATAGAACAATAAAGTCAAGATGCACAAAAAGCAAATGAAAGCGCATATACTTTTAGTATACTATGTGTTGTTTTCGTAAAAAAATGATTACGAGCCCTTAAATTTCCATTAAATGCTGTCAATATCTTACTATAACCTGTAGAAGCGAAAAAGAACGTTGACTTTTGGAGGAAAATCATGTATTCTATATCAGCTATCATTGATGGAGACGTATCGAAGTGGTCATAACGAGAACGACTCGAAATCGTTTGACGGGTAAAACCGTCCGTGGGTTCGAATCCCACCGTCTCCGCCAAAAGTCCAGCAGCCTTTGGGTTGCTGGACTTTTTTGATTTCGTCCAGTGGACTTTATGGCCATGTACACCACTTGAACCGGGGCAGGGGGTGGGGTATACTGGAGAACAGAAACCATGTGTATCAGGAGGGCAAGACCATGCAGACCGCTGCACAACTTCAACAGCTGCTTATCCGCATAGACCGAAGGAGCTACCCGGCCTATAAGGATACCCGAGGAGCCTATCAGTTTCCGGGCTATGTGCTGTCCATTGACCACGTCCAAGGAGATCCCTTTGCCGCTCCCTCCAAACTGAGCATCCATGTCAAAGGAGAGAAGGCCGGATTCCCTCGTGCGCTCTACCAGATGCCCTGTCAGCGCATCGCCTTACAAGATGCCATCACCCGTCTGTTTGCCCGGAAAGCTGGGCAAGTGTCCGGACTGGCCAGAGGCTCCGGGCACAGCGGGCTTATTTCCACCAGCCGCTGTGGACAGGAGGTATTGGAGCGCACGGCATGCAGTATGGACCCGGTCTCCGGAGACGCTGTGTTGCGCTTTGAGGCGGGATTTCCCGCCAATGGCCGTACGGTAAACGCTGGAGAACTGAGAAAGATGCTGTTTGAGTTCCTGCCCCAGTGCGTGGAAGCATCCCTCATGTACCGAAATTTGGACGGGAAGCGGCTGAAAGGGGTGGCAGATCTGGCGGAGGACCAGCAGTATATCCGTGAAATACTTCCCAAACTGGGTCTGTGTGCCTTCGTGGCAGATGGCAGCATCCTACCTCGAGCCACTGGCATCTCTGCCCAACCCATGAAGGGCAGCGTACCATTTCGGTCTCCTCAAGAGTTGTCTGTCACCTTGGAACTGCCCCACCGGGGAACCGTCACCGGCATGGGCATTCCCAGGGGCATCACCCTCATTGTGGGCGGTGGATATCACGGAAAATCCACCTTGCTCAAGGCGCTGGAGGCCGGGGTATACAACCACATCGCCGGAGATGGGCGGGAATACGTCATCACGGATCATACCGCCGTCAAAATTCGGGCGGAAGATGGCCGAAGCATTACCCAGACGGATATCTCCATGTTCATCAACCATCTGCCCAATGGAACAGACACCACCCGCTTCACCACCCAAGATGCCAGCGGAAGCACCTCTCAGGCTGCCAATGTGGTGGAGAGTATGGAGGCTGGAACCTCTCTGCTGCTCATGGATGAGGACACCAGCGCCACCAACTTCATGATTCGGGACGAGCTGATGCAGCGGGTCATTCACCGAGACATGGAGCCCATCACCCCGTTTTTAGAGCGTGTGGAAGAGCTGTATCACACCCACGGCATCTCCACCATTTTGGTGGCGGGCAGCTCTGGCGCCTATTTCCACCCCGCCCACCACATCATTCAAATGGACCGATATATCCCCAGGGATATTACCGCACTGGCCAAAGAGGCGGCACAGGCGTTTCCCTCCACCTGTGCCCAGCTGGAGCCTGCACCGACTCCCAATGTCCACCGCTGTCCCCGTAGATCGGAGGAGTTTGGCCAAGGTGATCGGATAAAACTGAAAACCTTGGGGCGGGATGGGGTATCCATCAACCGCGAGACCATCGACCTGCGGTACGTGGAGCAGCTCACCGACTCGGAACAGCTTACCGCACTGGGATACTGCTTGGTATACGCCCAGAAGTATCTCATGGACGGCAAGCGCACCCTGCAACAGGTGGTGGAGGAACTGGAACAGATTATGGACCGCAAAGGACTGGAGGCTCTGTGCGGACGGGAGGGAGCCTTTTTGGCCCGGCCCAGACGACAGGAGATCTTCGCCTGTTTCAACCGGTACCGGGGGCTGAACCTGGCTGGAAAAACTTCTTGAGTTCTCTTCTGAAACGTTGTATAATACCATTGCTTACAATTGAAAACGGGGAGCTTGTAGACAGGCTGAGAGGAAGGTGTGCCCTTCGACCCATGAACCTGATTTGGATAATGCCAACGTAGGGAGACATATGCCGTCATCAGCGGGGATACCAAGTCAGGTATCCCCGCTGTTTCTGTTTCAACGCTCATCCAACCCGCATCCAGAAAGGAAGAGATCAATATGAGAACATACACAACCCAGATGGACGCAGCCCGTCAGGGCATCATCACCCCGGAGATGAAGGCGGTGGCCGCCAAGGAGTACCGCACGGAGGAGGAGATTCGGGAGCTGGTAGCCAAAGGACAGGTGGCCATCTGTGCCAATAAACTCCACACCTGTCTGGACCCCAACGGCGTGGGCTCCATGCTGCGCACCAAAATCAACGTCAATCTGGGGGTGTCCCGGGACTGCAAAGACTACGACGTGGAGATGCAGAAGGTGATGGCGGCAGTGAATATGGGGGCAGAGGCCATCATGGACCTGTCCTCCCACGGAAACACCCAGCCGTTCCGCCGGAAGCTGACCCAGGAGTGCCCTGCCATGATCGGCACGGTCCCCGTATACGACAGTGTCATCCACTATCAGCGGGATCTGGCCACGCTCTCTGCCAAAGACTTCATTGATGTAGTCCGTCTCCACGCCCAGGATGGGGTGGACTTTGTCACCCTCCACTGCGGCATTACCCGAAAGACCATCGATCAGATCAAAAACCACAAGCGGAAAATGAACATCGTCTCCCGGGGCGGCTCTCTGGTGTTTGCCTGGATGAGCATGACCGGGGAGGAAAATCCCTTCTATGAGTATTTCGATGAGATTCTGGATATCTGTCGGGAATATGACGTGACCATCTCCCTGGGAGATGCCTGCCGCCCCGGCTGTCTGGCCGATGCCAGCGACGTGTGCCAGATCGAAGAGCTGGTACGCCTGGGCGAGCTGACCCGCCGAGCCTGGGCCAAAGACGTGCAGGTGATGGTGGAGGGGCCCGGCCACATGCCCCTGGACCAGATTGAAGCCAATATGAAGCTCCAGCAGACCATTTGCATGGGCGCTCCTTTCTATGTCCTTGGCCCCATCGTCACAGACATTGCTCCTGGCTACGACCACATCACTGCCGCCATCGGTGGGGCAGTGGCCGCTTCGGCAGGTGCTGCCTTTCTGTGCTATGTGACGCCCGCCGAACATTTGGCCCTGCCCAATGTGGAGGACGTGAAGCAGGGAATCATCGCCTCCCGCATTGCTGCCCACGCCGCGGACATCGCTAAGAAAATTCCCCATGCCAGAGACCTGGACGACGCCATGGCTGATGCCCGGCGGACCTTCGACTGGGACAAGCAGTGGGAATGTGCCATTGACCCGGAGACAGCCAAGGGCATCCGGGATGACCGGGCCCCGGAGCACGAGGACAGCTGTTCCATGTGCGGCAAGTTCTGCGCCGTACGCAGCATGAACAAGGCTCTCAGTGGAGAGTACATCGACATTCTGTAACAAAAAACAGGGATTCCTCTCAAAAGCGGAGGAATCCCTGTTTTGATTACTCTTCCAGAGAATAAGGGGCAAATTGCAGCATGGTTTGAACGGTGGAGAAGGGGCGCCCCGCCCCTAAAGAGGGACTCTTTTGCTGGTGGTCTGTGGCGCTGAGCACCGGGTACTGAAATCGTGAAGTCTGGTGGGTGTACTGAACCCAAGAATCGATCCAGACTGTTTCGCCAGGAGAAGTGAGAAACACAGAGTATGCCACATAGCCCTGGTGATTGCTTCCCTGACGAGGAAGAGAGAAGGAGGCAAACCAGTCTGAATTCGTTTGCTGGCCCCAAAAGATGGAGTCGTAGGTGTAAGAGGCTTTCTCCAGATGGGCATAGGGAGAGACGAAGGTCGCGCCGTTGTCGTCGTACAGAAGGCGGCCGTGCACCGCATCTTCGGCAGGAATCCAATACGAGGTGTTGGTGTAGGCAGGGGTGAGTTGGAACGACTCTGTACCGTAAAAGGCAGGGCTATCCTCCCACTGGAAGTGGTGGATGAGCTTCCAACGCTCCGGCTCTTCGGATAACTGCACTCCAATGCCCGTCAGGTGCAGCTGAGGCACTTTTCCATCTGATGTAGTATGTTCCTCAAAGGAGCGGGTGTACTCATCTACCACCACCTGCTGGGCGCCCTGACAATCCTGCAAATCCTCCATAGAGAGGTCATTTAAAACCGTGTCTGGGAAGCCCAAGTCTCGAAGCTTTTCTTTGATTTCTTGTTCTTGAGAAGAGGGCGGCGCAGACAGGAGCATCCAATCCATGGAGTAACTGTGGAAGAAGAGAAATCCACCTGCCACGCCCACCAGAATGCACCCAGTGAAACACAGCGCTAACCGTCCCTCTGAGAGCCAAGCCCGCAGCCGAGGGAGCGGGTAGCCAGCGGCGGTGACTGCCTGAGAGAATCGGAAGATACGGTAGAGGCAAAAGACATAGAGAACGATTAGAACGAAAAATCCAAATAATCCAATCATTCCAACCACGGACAGCAGGGCCAAGCCCACATACCACACCACCAGTCCACCGGCGGCTCTGGTGGACGCCTCCACTCCGGAGGCCTTTCGCAGCTGAAGCAGTCCCCGCCATAGGGAGAATAGGGTGGCCAGCACCAGGAACATCGACGCCAGGTTTGTCAGATATCCCAAATCAGAGGTATAGAATTGATTTTGAAAGATGGTGGCGTTTAGGGCAAAGATCGGTACCAGGGCGATACAACGCACTGCGGTGAAGACATAACAGCGGAACAGCCATTTGTTTTCCCGTCGTACGGCTCGGAAGCCCAAGTATAACAGGAGTAAACCAAGGAAAGACAGCAGCTCTTGCAGTAGAGGAATCTCCAGGGTAAGGGTGCTCAGGGCCAATCCCCAGAGGATTTGGGTCATCGTGGTCTGCCAACTGGGCATCGGATCAGAACGGGACTCGGGGGCATCGGGTACAACGTGGTAGGTTTCCATAGGTCGGCCTCCTCCCTGATTTTGATAAATTCATCATATCTCATCTCGCCTCAAATGCCAAGTAGAGAAACGGAAATCCCCCGTGCTCGGAACAAGTTCGTCCGAGTACGGGGGAGTGATTTCTTTCAGGAGAGTTTTTTCTTAAGTGCCAGAATCTTGTTGCAAATGGTTTGAATGGTCGCTTCAAACACCTCGTCACTCTGCCCAGTGGGGTCTTCCAGACCCCAATTCTCCGTATAAGGGGCGGTAAAGGCCGGACAGCTGACATTACAACCCATATAAATTACCACATCCGGCTGGGGCAGCTGGGAGACCAGCTTGCTGTACTGGGTCTCCTCCATGTCGATGCCGTGGAGCTGTTTCATCATGCGCACGGCATCGGGATTGATGCGGTCTTTTACCTCGGTGCCGCCGGAGTAGCTCTCAAACACATCGCACGCCAACTTTTTGCCCAGGGCCTCCGCCATCTGACTGCGGCAGGAGTTGTGGACGCACACAAACGCAACCTTGGGTTTTCCCATGTCATTCATCTCCTTCATTCCTTGCCATTCTTCAGCAGGGCTTCGATCTGGGCAGGCTTGAGCACCTTTCCGGTGGACACCACCTTACCATGCACCACCAGAGCAGGGAGGCTCATCACCCCGTAACTGGCAATGGTGGCCATGTCCTGAACATATTCCACATCTACATTCAGACCCAGACTACGCACCGCCTCCCGGGTGTTCTCCAGCAGGGTGTGGCAGGAGGCACAGCCGGTGCCCATCACCTGAATGGCTGCCCCGGACTTGGGGGCCACTCCAGGTGCAGAACAACCGCATTGACAGGAACAGGAAGCCGTCTGCTCCTCTTTTTTCTTCTTACCAAATCCAAACAGTGCCATGTTACATTCCTCCTATATGATTACACTAACAAAACTTGAATGGCATTGAAAAAATATCCAACCAGGATGATGCCCAGGGTACAGATACCAGTAAAGGCCGCCAGCAGCCGGGGCTTCACCGCCTGTTTCAGCATGATGAGGGAGGGGAGACTCAAAGTCGTCACCGCCATCATAAAGGACAGCACGGTGCCCAGTCCAGCCCCCTTAAACAGCAAACTCTCCGCCACGGGGATGGTGCCGAAAATATCGGCATACATGGGCACTCCTACCAGAGTGGCCAGAATCACCGCCAGGGGATTTTGGCTGCCCAGCACCATCTCCACCCAGGTCTGGGGCACTACGTTGTGAATCAGTGCACCGATACCCACGCCCAGGAAAACATATGGGGCCACCTTTTTCACCGTGTTTACCAGCTGTCCCTTGGCATAATCCACCCGATCTCGCCGGGTCAGGGTGCCGCTCTGGCTTTCGATGTGGGGCGCATGGCGGATGAAATCCTCTACATACCGTTCCATCCCCAGCTTTTGCAGAAGCGTGCCGCCGATTACGGCAATGACTAGCCCCAGCAGCACATACAACACCGCCACACGGGTGCCAAACACGCTCATCAGCAGCACCAGGGAGCCCAAGTCCACCATGGGGGAGGAGATGAGAAAGGAGAACGTCACGCCCACCGGAAGCCCGGCACTGGTAAATCCCATGAAAATGGGGATAGACGAACAGGAACAGAAGGGAGTCACCGTCCCCAGTAGAGCTGCAACCACATTGGCCCACAGCCCCTGGAATCGACCCAGAATCTTCTTGGTACGCTGGGGTGGAAAGTAACTCTGCAAATACGAGATGCCGAAAATTAGCACCGAGAGCAAGACAAAGATTTTAATGGTGTCATAGAGGAAAAATTGGACAATCCCGCCCAGGGTTCCATCCAGTCCCACCGCAGCCAGACCATTTCCAATGAGTTCGTTGAGCCATTTCATTCCCAAGACTTGATCTTGGAAGAAGAGCCAACCTGACCTGATCCATTCCATCTAATCCATACCTCCAATCACAGTTCTAAAAATTTCGATTTGAACAAGTTGAGAAAAAACCATCTCAAGACACAGATGGTTTTCTCATCCACAGCAGTTGTCTGCGGTGCCAGCAGCCGAGGTATCCGTCAATTCCTCCAACAGCTGCCGGGCATAGGCACAGCCCTCCTCCCGCAGGGAATAGTGGGTCCACTTTCCCTCCGTACGTCCCACCACCACACCGGAGTCACAGAGAATCTTCATGTGATAGGAGAGGGTGGACTGGCTGATGTGCAGGTGCTCCAACAGCGCACAGGCACACTTCTCACCGCTACGGAGCAACTCCAAAATTTGCAGCCGATTCACATCGCAAAAGGCCTTAAACACCCTCATATCTGAGGCGTGATCTCGCACAGTAATCCCTCCTATCACATCGAAGAATTTCAATCTAATGGCAGTATATTTAATCCATCGAGAAATGTCAATATGTCATTCACCAATATGGTTATTTTGACTATAGAGTCGTTGCATCGTCCGGTATCTTGTTGTATACTTAAACAAACTACAAAATAAAAAAAGGAGCGGTGAATCATGGGAGTATTGGAACTCAGAGACGTCAGCTATACATATCAGACGCAGTATCAAAAGGTAGAGGCCCTGCGGAACATCACCGCATCCTTTGATGGTGGAAAGGTGTACGCCATAGTGGGCAAATCGGGCAGCGGAAAAACCACGTTGCTCTCCCTGTTGGCGGGGCTGGACCTGCCCACAGAAGGAGAGGTGCTGTGCCACGATGTAGCCACCAGCCAAATGAAGTTGGAGCAGTACCGTCGGGAACAGGTGGCGGTAATTTATCAGAACTTCCGGCTATTTCCTCTGCTCACAGTGGCAGAAAATGTGATGTACCCCATGGAGCTGCGGGGGACAAGCCCCAAGGAGGCAAGGGAAAAAGCTAAAATTTTGGTAGAAAAAGTGGGACTGCCCGAGACCGTGCTAGGCCGTTATCCCACCATGCTCTCCGGCGGTGAGCAGCAGCGGGTGGCCATCGCTCGCGCCCTGGGCATGGACACCAAAATTCTCTTGGCGGACGAACCCACCGGAAACTTGGACACAGCCAACAGTGAGAATATCTATTCCATCCTCCAGAGTTTGGCCCATGACGACGGGTACTGTGTCATCATTGTCACCCATGACCGCACCCTGGCCCAGAAAGCAGATGATATTCTGGAACTGAAAGACGGCAAGGTGGTTGAGTGAGGAGGCGAATCCCATGGTGATACGAAACGGTATTCTCAGTACAGTTCGGGCCCGAGGGCGCACCGTCCTATTCAGCCTGCTCATCCTGCTTTTGACCCTCTCTCTGTCCCTGGGTATGGGTCTGTGGAGCTACTGCGCCCAGACGCTGGAGGCCATGGACCAGGCTTACACCTCCATTGCTCTGGTGGAACACATGGGAGAGAACTATCCCGACCCCTATGCAGCGGACGATACCGCCCGCCAGTCCCTGGCGCAGTTGGGGGACTATAGCCAGGTGCCTGGGGTAACGCTGTGGGAGACCACCGATTGGGGCGTTGCTCTGGCCGAGGGATATCAGCGTCCGGACGGCACCATTCCCTATGAGAACCAGGTGGTTTTGGCTGTGTTCCAGATCACCCAGAAGTACGTTCAAGAGTCCTTCACCATTGAGCCGGAAGACCTCCCGGAGGAGTATATGATTCGGGAAGGCCCCACCTGCACTGTAAAAACCAAGGAGGGCATGTGGGAAGATATTCAGTATTATTCCCTGCTCTCCAGCAGAAAAGAGGATGTCCGAGTGGTTACCAGTCCTAGACTCACTCTAATAGACGAGACCCGCGACATCACATTGGATTTGAGCTGGATGGAGGAGGCGGGGAACGTCTTCGATCGTGGAGAGTCCTATGGGACAGACCCTGCCACAGGTGAGAGCTATTGGGTAGAATATTTCTTGGGATATCGACAGGCCCCGGCAGGGTATACAGGCATCATCGGGAAAAATCTATACTCCTATGAGGGGAAGAGTGGTGTTCTGGTGGAAATTGACCCCGGGGACAGCGGCTTTGTACCTGAGCCTGGAAAGCGTTACCTCCTCCACGGAGAACTGTATGACAGCGGCAGTTCCAGCCGTGCCATTCGGGTGACGGAGTTCTACGAGGGCTGTGACCAGTCTCCCTGGATGGCCTTTGACAGTTATGATGACCCAGTATTTACCGACAGCATCTTTACAGAGTACGCCCAAAAATATGAGTTGGGCAACAACTACATTCAAGTGGAATCCAGCGATCACATCGCCGCTCTGGAGCCCTTCCAACAGGGAACCTTGTATCTCACCGACGGGCGATATCCCGAAGCGGGGGAGAGCGGTGTATGTGCCATAACCCAGGACATTGCCAAACAGCTGAATGTGAAGGTGGGGGACACCATCTCTCTGTCCATGATGCAGTCTACCGAATACGACCCCTTTGCCTTGGGAGAAACGGACGACACTCGAAGCCGGACCGTGGTTGGAATTGTGAACCAGTCCAGCGGCTATGAGGGACGCATCTGGGTTTCCAAGGGAGAGGATCTACCTCAAGCGCCCCTGTTTGGCTATCTGTTGGGCCGTGCCGTTTTGGACAACAATCGCGCGGTAGAGGCGGTGGACCAGATGGAAGCCATGGCTCCGGATGGGGTGCGCATCACCCTGTATGACCAGGGCTATGCAGCCGCGGCTCAGCCCCTACAGGCCATGGAGTCCACGGCTCAGGGCGTCACGTTTGCCTCCCTGGTGGGCGTGTTGGCTGTCTTGTGCCTGTTTGCATTCCTCTTTGTGGGGCGACAGCAGCAGGCGGTGGACGTGATGGTCTCCCTGGGCACGCCCAAGGGCAAGATTCGGCTGTGGCTTCTCTCCGGCGTAACCCTGGTGGCAGGGGTAGCTGTACTGGTGGGCATGGCGGTATCTGCTGCCTCCATGCAGTTGCTCATTGCTCTGGCCTTGCAAGGGGCCCGTGCCCTGTATGCCGCCGACCGGCGGTACAGCAACGGGGTTCTGGGCGCCACGAAAGAGGTAGAGCTGCCCCAACAAGTGCCTCTTTGGCCTGCCTTGGTGGCAGGCGTGGTGGTGTTTGTGGCTGCTCTGATCCTGTGCGTGGCCTTTGTGGGCCAGGCGCAGCGGAAAAACACACTTCGCCAGGGTAAAACCCGGGTACGTGTTCCTCGCAGCGACACCAGTGTCGCAGGGAAGGGTGCTGTGCGCTTTGCCTGGCTCTCTGCCCGCCGAGGCGGTTGGCGTTCCGTGGTCGTTCCAGTGGTGGCACTGGTGTTATCCGGATTCTTAGGCTTTTTGATGGTGACTGCTCAGGGCTGGGAGAGCCAGCGCCGGAGTCTCTATGATAACACCACCATCACAGGTCAATTTACCTCTGCCAACGGAAGGCAGTATACAGATTTGCATCTATCCGATCCGTTCCAGATCAGTGAATCCGGTATGGTGTCTGACATTCAGGTCTATCGCAGCTACCACTACTGGCTGAGCAAGGACATGCCACAATTCGCAGACAATGTATATGGCCAGGACCGCAGGGCCGGGTGGATTGAAAAGCAGGAAAACATGGTATTCCTCAACGGCTTCGCAGTTGCGCCAGACTTCATTTACAGCGAGAAAAGCCCGGAAATCACATGGCTAGAGGGCTGGGACGAGGGATTCCTGACAGAGCCCAGCAACTACACCAATGGCATGGAGGGTATCACTCCCTGTGTTGCCAGCACACGCTGGATGAAAGAGAAGGGGGTGGAGTTGGGCGACCAAATTTCCGTCTATACAGAACTGGCAGGCGATATTCCCGTGTGCATCGTGGGTTCTTTTACTCCGTGGGGAGCTGCTGACAACCTCTACGCACCACTGAGTTGCTTGCAAACCGACATTGTCGATTATCTGGGTTGCCGTTTCACCCTGAAATCCGCCTATGATTTGGATGATTTCCGGGATTATCTGGCCCAGGAAGAATATTCTGTCCCAGGAGATTTAAACGGCAATCGCATTGTGGTCATGCTCAACGACTCCACCTTTACCCAGACTGTGGAGGCACTGGGGCGCTACATCACCCTGAGTCAAATTCTCTTCCCCGTGCTCTTCCTCCTCATGGGTGTCATGGGCTTTGTGGTGTCCTGGCTGATGGTCAATGGTCGGCGCATGGAGTTTGCCATTATGCGAGGGCTGGGTGCCTCCAAAAAGCGGGTGTTCGGCTCCTTCTTCCTGGAACAGATGGGACTGTGCCTGATCGGATGTATCCTCAGCGGAGTGGTCCTGACCCTTTGGAGCGGGCAACTCACGGTCTGGCTGGCCTCCGCAGGCTTTGCCCTATTCTATTTGGCCGGGTGTGCTCTGGCGGTACACACAGTGGGGAAAACTAAAATTTTCGCCTTGCTCACCCATGCCGACTAAGAGGATGAAAGTCCTGGTTATGGGACATCCTCTGTGGTAGAATAATCCCATCACCGGGAGAGGAGCGCAGGGGCATGCAGGAGAAAACCTATCTATCCATTGATTTGAAATCCTTTTATGCCTCCGTGGAGTGCATGGAGCGGGGACTGGACCCCATGACCACCCATCTAGTAGTGGCCGACCAGAGCCGTACCGAGAAGACCATCTGTCTGGCGGTGTCTCCTGCCCTGAAAGCCTACGGCATCTCCGGGCGGGCCCGGCTCTTTGAAGTGGTGCAGAAGGTGAAGGAGGTCAACGCCCAGCGGCGGCGCAAGGCCCCAGGCGGAGTCTTCATGGGAACCTCCCACCAGGCTCCCCAGCTTCTGGCCCGGCCGGACCTAGCCCTGGACTACCTGGTAGCCCCACCGCAGATGGCCCACTACATTTCGTTCAGCACCCGCATCTACAACGTGTACCTGAAATACATCGCTCCAGAGGACATGCATGTCTACTCCATTGACGAGGTGTTTCTGGATGTAACCCCCTATCTGGACACCTATGGCATGACGGCGGAGGAGTTGGCCCGTACCATTCTTCTGGATGTGCTCCACACCACCGGAATCACCGCCACGGCAGGCATTGGCAGCAATCTGTATCTGGCCAAGGTGGCCATGGACATTGAGGCCAAGCACATCCCACCGGACGAAAATGGGGTTCGCATCGCCCGCCTGGATGAGATGAGCTACCGCCGCAACCTCTGGGCCCACCGACCTCTCACCGATTTCTGGCGGGTGGGCCGGGGGTACGCCAAAAAGTTGGAACAGCAGGGGCTGTACACCATGGGCGACATTGCCCGGTGTTCTCTGGGCAGGCGAGAGGACTACTACAACGAGGAACTGCTCTACAAGCTCTTTGGGGTGAATGCCGAGCTGCTCATTGACCACGCCTGGGGGTGGGAGCCGTGCACCATCGCTGATATCAAATCCTATCGACCCACCACCAACAGCGTAGGGTCGGGCCAGGTGCTGAAAACCCCGTACACGGCGGAAAAGGCCCGGCTGGTGGTGCAGGAGATGGCCGATCTTCTGGTGCTGGATTTGGTGGACCATCGGTTGATGACCGACCAGCTCACTTTGACGGTGGGCTACGACCGGGAGAATCTCACCGATCCCCAGCGGCGGCAGGCCTACCGGGGCGCTGTCTCCACCGATGCCTATGGACGAGCCATCCCCAAGCACGCCCACGGCACCACTCATTTGCCGGAATACACCTCCTCCACCACAGAGATTGTGGAGGCAATAACCAGATTATTTGACCGAATTGTCAATCCCCAGTTGCTCATTCGGCGGCTCAATGTCACCGCCAACCGGGTGTTGCGGGAAGACTGCCTGCCTACGCAAGGGTTCCAACAGTTGAGCCTATTCTCTGACGATGGGCAACAGCGGCAAGCACAGCGGAAACGGGAGCGCCAGAAGCAGCAGGCCATTCTCAGCATCAAAAAGAAGTACGGAAAAAACGCCCTTCTCAAAGGGATGAATTTCCGGGACGGAGCCACCACCCGGGAGCGCAACGGACAGATTGGGGGGCACAAGGCATGAGGGAGAAGCGACACCCCTACGAGGACATCCTCTCTGTGCCTCGGCCCACCACCCATGTGCGCCCACCCATGTCCCGGCAGGACCGGGCGGCACAATTTGCCCCCTTTGCTGCGCTCACCGGCCACGATGCCGCCATTCGAGAGACAGCCCGTATCACCCAGGCCAGACGCCAGCTCAGTGAGGACGAGAAACTCATATTGGACCGAAAGCAGCAGTTCCTGCTGGAACAGGTGCACCAACACCCACAGGTCACCATAACCTATTTCCAGCCGGACACCCGCAAAGCTGGGGGAGCGTACCAAGTGTTTACCGGACATGTACGTGCTCTGGACACCTTCCGACGGCTGTTACGCACCATGGAGGGCAAAGACATTCCTGTGGACGACATCATGGATCTAGAAAGCCCTCTGTTTTCTCAATTGGAACTGTAAAAAGCACCACCGGCGAAATCGTCGGTGGTGCTTTTTATTAAGATTCTGGGTTTGATGCCGGCGCAGCTGCGTCAATGCTCAGGGAATATCCCTGGAGAATGGCAGTGGTATCCTCCTCCATTTCGTGCTCGATGGTCACTTGATCGCCCACATTGAGGATGACGGCAGTGGGATTCTCTACGGCGGAGAGGGAGTAGAACACGTTCTCTTCCTCCAGACGCACATAATAGTAGGTGTTGCCGTTTAGTACAGCGCTGCGAATCTCCGCCACGACACCCTGGGCCGTGGTCTGAGGCACTTCCTCCTCCTCCGTCAGGCCCTTGTCTGTGAGCATGCGGATATACTGCTGTTCACACTGGGCCACCGTGCTTCCCGTGGCCACCAGCTGATACTGGGCCACGTTGACCATGGCATAGCTCTTCACCAGCAGGGTATTATCCTGGAGGGGAATGAAGTAGGTGGGCTGTCCTGCCACATTGATGAGCAGGGGGAAGGTGGCGGTGTAGCCCAGGTCCTGCACCACACCCTCGGCAGATGCCTGAGCCGCCGCCTCTGTGGCACCGGGAGCATCGTAGAAAATGGTCTCCTTGGTGCGCTGGTTGGAGAGGAGGAAGCCCAGATTGGACTGGTCGGAGTTGGCGGAAGTGACACCAGTGTACACATACACGTCATCGTTGATGGCGATATAGTTATACCCCTCTGTGGTCACGGTCACATCCTTCTGGCCGAAAATGGAGTTAATGAATCCGTTGACCAGGGTGCCATAGTAGTCATATTGTTGCATGATGAGGGCAGGGGTATACAGGTTATCCACCCAAGAGGGCACCTCATCATAATACTGGCTTTCTCCGGTGATGGCGTTACAGAGGACAGCACCCTGAATGTCGGTGCCGCCAAACAGGCCGATGGTCTTTACCACCCGGGGGGCAATCCACCAGGGCT
>NHCFR05603__coassemble_306_pt1 | contig 45649 bp, 40 predicted proteins | sample NHCFR05603__metabat2_high_PE_050 | metagenome-assembled genome bin NHCFR05603 | reverse complement strand
CATTGTTCTGGAATACCGGGTCGATGTAGGGTGCAATGTCCTCATGGGTTCCCCATCGGGCGGAGCCGTACTCCATGCCGTGCCGGTACTTCTTGGCGTTCTTGTTTTTCAGATACACAGCCAGCCGCAGGCCGCCGCCGCAACACAAGCCCACCAACAGGTCCAGCGGGTGCAAGCTAGGCCACCAGCTGGCCATTGCCACCGGCAACGTAGAGACGAAAGAAAGCATTTTCTCCGAAATGTCCACACCAGTGGTCATTCGCCACGCTTCTCCGATATTCGTTGCCAGTAGCGCAATAACCAGGTATGGTATATATCGGATTATCGCCTTTTTTGTATTCTGTGTCATCGCACCGGGTCCTTTCGTCTCGGAATCTCTCTGATGACCGACTTGACTTTTTCTTTATATTCTCTGAGCTTTTCAAGCACAGACGAACGTTCGGTCTTTCTCTGCGCTTTTTTCACTTTTTTCCCGGTATATTCTGAGAATGCCGCAGTTAAGGCATCTGCATCTCGTGCCTTGAAGAAAATAATGTACTTAGGAGGCGAACTGCTGCGATCCTTTTTCACCGCATAGTCCACGCCGTATTTTCGGGCGATTCTCTCAAACTCCTTGATGGAGGGGTCGGTGATTTCGATGTTGGAAACGCCCTGGTTCTGGCCGATCAGTTGCTTCACCGACTGCTTACCCTTCGGAATTACATCCTGACTGGTGTGCATTTTCTCCTCAAATTTCTGAGCCTTGGCCAGAAATTTAGTAATTGCCCACTTGAACAGACGCCCAGTAAGCTTTCCTCCGCTGACGATAAGAGCAACCGTTCTACTTTCTGCATCTTCTTGAACCAAATCAATTCACCTCGAATCAATAATTTTAATATTGGAGCAACACCGTTGACTCTGGTCTAAAAGCATGTCAATGAAACAATCAAACTTCTGGTCACTGGATGGAAGCACCACAAAAAGGACTGTTTTCTGATGACTGAACGCATCAAGGTCCAGGGTATCTTCCTGTATGATTTCCCTTATAGGACTTACACTCAAATTTCGGAGCCGGTCAATTAAGCCATCTAATACTCTGGTAAAGACGCCTGGTTCTAAACTGGGCATTTGACCTAACATCTCATCATCCAGCGCCACATCGCCATATTTTATCTTGTTCAGGAAATTGATTGCAGTTATAAAGTTCTGTCTTTCTTTTGGTTGCTTATGGCATACATAAAGGGTCATAGAGGCCAACAAGCATGCTTCACAGCATTCCCAGAACTCTTCTGCAAACTCATTCTGAGAGCTATTTATGATTGTTTGTGTCAGTGCAAAAACATCATCGTCACGTTTCAGATATGCAAAAGGGTTATATAACAGGCTTTTTTGAGGAGCAATGAGATTTAACACTTTAATTTTATATCCCTTGCCATGAAATGCCCTGGTTGTGTCACGAAGATAACCACCGCCCACATCAAGTATGACGACACTCGAATCGAATTTGAAATTCCACAGAAATTTAATTCTTTTTACGAGCAAACCTATCTTTTTGATGGTTATCTCTCCTTTGCACGAGGCAAAAAGCAAGAATAAATCCAGCCACACCACACATCACAACGGACATAATCTGAAGGCCATGCTCCTGCTCTGCCTGGATTTTTGATTCTACTACCCTGGTAGTAGTCACCGTCTGACCTGGCACTACTCCCTGTTTCTCCGGCTCCTCTACTCGCTGGCAGTACACCAAATACCGCCGTTTGCTTGTGAGATAGGGGTGACAGGTGAGCAACGTCACCATGTCCTGCCCGGGCTGAATGGTCACGGCCTCCACCTCATCGGGCCAGATGATGGAGATCTTCGTTACCCGATAAGTCAGCGTCTCCCAGAGGTTGACCAGGTACACCAGGTCCCCCTCCTGGAGCACCTCGATATCCCGGAACAGGGCCATGTTGTTCCACCCCCGGTGCGCAGCAATCACGCAGTTGGTGGAGCTGCCACCGATGGGCATACTGGTCTGTCCCAGGACAACTGCACCATTGTCCATGTTGGACTTGGATGCACCCAGATAAAGAGGGATGGCCACTTCCATGGCAGGGATTTCTACATACCCCACCACGTCAGCCTCTTCCAGGCCGTAGTCCTCCAAATTCAGCCCAGGCTCTTCGTAGCTGTCCACACTGTCCAGGCCGGACTGATCCTGGGCCAGCTGGAGGTTGTACTCCGCCATGGCATCCTTCAGGTCTTGGTGGGCTTCCAGCTTCTTTTGCTCCTGCTCCACTACGGCAATCTCCTCCTTCACCGTCTGCTCATACACGATGGGGGCAGCGATGGGCTGGCACAGAATCACCAACAGAACCAGGTCTGCAACCAGTGCAAGCAGCAGCACCAGCCTCTTAGCCATTCTTACCACCTCTCTTAATCCACCACATCCCCACCGGGACCGCCACCACCAGGATGGCAAGGTAGATTCCAACGCCAATGAAGATGGCGGTACGGTATTCGCCCCACCAGCTGCTCCCATGGCTTTTCTGCTGGGCAACGGAAGCTGCTGTATCTTCCTCCGCTAACTCTGTTCGGGCACCACGGACCAGCAGGCGATGGGAGTTTATCCCGTAGGGGGTACAGGTAAGCAAGGTCACATAGTCCCCGTTGGGGTCAATCCCGATCTGGCTCACGTCGTCGGGGAGTACCACGGAAATCTGATCCACCTCATAGGCCAGAGTTTCGTCCAGCACGCGCAGGAAGAACACATCTCCTTGTGTGAGCTGATCCAGGTCGGAGAGGAGCCGGGATGAGGCTAGGCCGCTGTGGCCTGCCAAAACCGCATGACTTCCCTCCCCTCCCACCGGAAGGGAGCTGCCCTCCACCACCCCCACACCAGCGGTGAGGGTAGTGGATTGGGTGCCGTAGTACACGGGCAGAATCACGTTGATAGCGGGAATCTCCAGGGTGGCCAGCATCCCGCCTCCGGTGGGGTCCAGGGCAGTTAGTATTGTCTCGTCCGGGGTTGGCGCACCAGAGACTGAGAATCCGGCCACCGAGCAGCTCTGCTCCAGCAGCTCTCGGTTGTAGTCTCGGGCCAGCTCCAGGGCCACCTGGGTGTCCTGGTTGTCCAGCGCTTCCGCAGCTGCCTCATACTCCGTGATGACCTGAGAGCGTGTTTGCCCCGAAAGCCAGTTGCTGGCCATGGGATAGAAAATCATTCCCATGGCCAGCACGCAGCCCAGCCCCAACAGAAGAGGCGCTTTATTTTTTATCCAGCACATGCCGCTTGAACAGCAAGACAATGCTCACGGTGAGCATTCCACCCGCCAGTACGATGCCCAGCACCGTGGTCACCATGGTGCCAGTACCGCCCGTCTCGGGCATATCAAAGCCACGGGTGTTGAGGACGGTCAGGGGCACCAGGGCATTGCCGCTGTCTCCCATAGCTTCCATAGTGGCGGCATAACCATCTACCTTGGCGGTGGCGGTGAGGGAACCTACCTGCACACCGGGGGTGTACTTGGTGTCAATGTCTACGGTGATGACATCCTCCAGCAGATTGTAGTCGGGGTCCGTCTGAGTCTCGGTGATCTGGTAGGTGTCCTCCTCCAGACCGTACAGGTACAGGTGGCCTGTCTCATCCGGGGTCATGCGGGTGGCCTCGTCAACGTTGGTAGTGGTGCCAGTGGCGTAGTACACGCCAGCCTTGGGATTAGCCTCTGCCACCACATAGTAGGTGCCAGTGGCATTGGTCACGTTCTGAGCGATAAACTGGACGGCTTCAAAATTGGTGCCGCCAGCGGTGAACTTCTTGGTGAGGTGGACACCATAGCTGTACACCTTTGCCTCATCGGTGAGGGTGTCGATATAGCCCTGGCTGGTACGCTCCCAGGTGAGGGTGACGGTGTTGGGGTTGCCCTCGTCACCCAGGATCATGTCCTCGGTACTGTTGATTGTGGCGGTGTAGTACACCACACAGGTCCAGTCGGAATAGCGGCCTTCCTGCTGGTTGTTGTCCACGGGGGTGTTAATGCGCTCCAGGCCCGCCTCGTTGAACTGGAGGGTCATAGTGGTGGAGCCATCGTCCAGGGTGCCATATGTAACGTCGAAATAGGTCCCGACGCCGTACTCATTGCACTCCCAGATCTCCGCGGCATTGGCACCCTGGGTGGCGGGGGTGTCCGGCATAGCGATGGTGTAGTCCTTCTGGGCCTCCTCGTAGCTCTCATACCAGCAAACGATCACGTCGTTCTGGTTGTACTCCAGGCCGGGAGAGAGCTTGTCCTCAAAGCGGTACTGGGTGAGCTGGGTAGCATCGGAGGTGATGGTGGGCAGAGTGGACAGGTAGCGGTAGCCCATCACATCTCCGGTGCTGCCAGTGGCCACATCCCGATAGCCCAGGGCGTCAATGTCACCAGAGAAGCTGACACCGTGAGCCAGATCGGACACCTCTTTCTCCAGGGTGGGATTTCCGGTCTCGTTCTTGGGGTAGACCGTGACATCGTAGAACCATCCATCCCCAGTCTCCGTGTCCGTCATGGGCAGGGAGACAAGCCAGGGGTTGACGGTGGAGGTGACGTTCTCCGGCACCTCTGTCTCCACCACCAGGTACAGGCCCAGGTCCAGGCCGTCCACCGATGTGGTGCCGGTGATGTCATCGGTGAGGGCCATGGCAGTGCCGCTCTGGTTGGCCTCCGCCTCCAAAGCGTCCTTGGTGGCCCGGCGGTTGGCGGCGAGCTGTTCCTCCAGGGCGTCGATCAGGGTGTCAGAGGTATACCAGGGGATGCCATCCTCGGTTTTCACCACGTCCTCCTCCGTGAGGCCCAGGGTGTCCCGCACCGCCTCATTGTCCACCCCGTAGATGACCTGGATGGTGGCGTTGGTGGCATCCTGGTCGGAGTACATGTCGATACCGCCCAGGCGCAGATAGGTAAATTCCACACCGCCCAGGGTGTAGTCCTGGAGCATGGTCTCAGCCTCGGTGTTCTCCTTGCCAGTGGAAACCAGACCGCTGGTGCTCACCCCCGCCTGGGTGGCAGCGGTGAGATCATACTTGGTGATGGTGAGACTGGCGGTCTTGCTGTAGTCGATGGTGGCATCCTTCGTGGTATAGGCCAGAGCCGTACCAGACAGTCCGAAGGCTGCACACAGGGACAGGGCGAGGCCCATACTGGCGATTTGCTTCATCTTGTTGCGTTTCATTTGTTGTTCTCCTCCTCGTTTTTCTTTTGTTTTCTATGTACAGCCAGCCCAGTGACACACAGAGCTGCCAATGCCAGTCCGGCTCCAATCAGCCAGACGGCATAGCCTCCAGTGGCGGGCAGGCGATACACCAGGGTGTTGCGCAGGTCATAGGTGAGATGGTAGTAGTAGTTGGTCCCATTGCTGTAGTAGACCTCACCGCCACTGGAGTCCTTCTCTCCGGCCACCTCATAGGGCAAGGTGATGGTGACGGGATTGGGCAAAAGCTGATAGCCAGCCTCTGTTTGAATTTCCCGCAGCGTGTAGGTGCCGTAAGGGATGTTTACCAGCTCCACGCGGCCCTGGGCATCTGTGATCACCGTGTCCACACCCTGGGCCGGGACCCACTGGCCGTCCTGCACCAGCATAGCGGCATAGCTGCCATCTTCCTGCTGGCTCCAAGTCACCACGTTTCCTTGGGCGTCCACCAACTGGAGCTCCACGCCGGACAGGTCCTTATCTCCCTGGCCAGATTTGTGGATAGTCAGGTTGGCCAGCATCGGGCGATTGGTGAGCTGTGCGCCCCCATCCGGGGTACTGGTCACGCCGTCATAGGTGGACACGCCAATAGCAGCGGAGGGGTAGACGGTGGTGGACTTGTAATCTGCCGGAGCCGCCACATTTACCGTAAAGGCCGGAATCAGAATGTGATACCCGTCCGGAGCCTGGATTTCTGTGACGGTGTAAGTACCGTAATAGAGACCGCTCATGGAGGCCATACCACTGGCGTCCGTGGTCATCTGTCCCACCACATCCCCCTTGTGGAATCGTGTGTAGGTAGTTCCGTTGAGGGTATAGGTGATGTCCTGGGCGGCTGTCACCTGAAATACGGCTCCCTCAAGAGGGAACCCAGCCAGATCGTCCGTCTTTTCCAACTTGATTCCGCCAGTGGGAATTTCATTGTTGCAGGTGTAGGAAAATTTCCCACCAGCCACATAAGTGAACTCCTCTGACTCCCAGCCTGTGTTGACGACACCACTGGGCGCAGCCGTCTCCACCACCTTGTAGGTTTTCCCCGCTTGAAGCGTGTAGGAGTAATGGCCCTGGGCATCGGTGGGCAGTGTGTATTCGCCCGTCTTACTCTCAACCAGGGTGGCGGCCTTGGTCCAGCTGGTTCCGTCCTTCACCATGAGGTCAAAGACAGCGCCGGATAACTTGACCACCTTTCCGGTGTGATCGGTGGTCTGTTTGACCACCTTCACCTCGCCCATGGGTTCCGTTTTAAGCTTCACAAAAAATTTCACGGGGTCTTCCACACCTGTTGCCAAGGTCTGATCCCTGCCGTTGGACCACACCAGAAAGTTTCCTGTCCCTCTTGGCACTTGTTTCTGGACCGTCAGTGTCACCGGATTGGTGATAACTTGGCTGGTAGAAAACGTGTACTGATTGCCATTGCGGCTGACTGTAATGCCGCTGGTGGCCGGAAATTTCAGGTCACATCCGGTATTATTGGTGTCTGTGAGTGTGACGGAATACTTTCCTGTTTGCGGATTGTAATGCATGGTCTGAACGGCCGCAGCGCTACTGGTGCCCCCAGCAAAGCTAGGTCGAGTATTGTGCTTTTGCATCTGACTCAATATCCAGTTATAACAATTTTTTGCTGGATAACCGTTAATCCACTTGACGTAGTTGTCGGCGTAGATAGTGCGCCCACCGTAGCTGAGATTTTGAATTTTGGTGGGGCTTGTACGAATGCCGCTTTGAAACTCCCAGATAATAATCTGAGTAGCGTAAGCAAAGTCGTCTGCGTTGAAGTTACACCCAATTTGAGATGTACTTGGAAGCGCAGCAGATTGGTTATAGCCGTACAGCATCGCCAACATAATGTTGTTCGGGGCAGCCGGAACATGCATTTGAAGCAAAGCAATATAATCTGACACTCCCGGGAGACTTGACACATAATTCCCGCCATTAAATGCCTGTCCAGACTCTATACAGTAGGCGAAAGTATTCCCCACATAGAATTTTTTATCTGTATAGCCAGCAGGTTGGGTGCTATTAAAAATTTTTTTGCTTCCATCGCTGTAGTAACGCATGAAGCTAAACAACTGCATTCCGTATTGGTGACCTGTGACCGAAGTGTATGGGCCTCCTTCCCTGGTGTTTACTGTCTGTCCAGGAGAAAAATTTGCCAGCGCCACCGCTTCTGAGCTGACATTCGTGGTGTCATCCCCAGGTGGCGTGGAGCTGTCGGGAGCTGCTGCCCCCAACAGAACCACCAGACATAGACATCCACTCAGCAATGCAGTCAGCACTCGTTTGATGAATTTCATCTTTTCTCATTTCCTTTCTTAAGATTTTTATATATAAAAAAGCTCCCTGTTGTGAAACAGAGAGCTTTGTAAAAGCGATTTAGTTGTCAGTACATGATGTAAACCTTACAGTTTCCACCGCCGAGGTCTTGGATGTAGATGATGAAATAATCAATCTTCCCACCTCCAGTATCTTCAACGTATTGGGGCAAATAAGAGATTTGGTTTTTCAGCCCAATTTCCAGAAAATTCGGATTACTGGAGGACGTAATCGTTGTTGGGGTAGCCCAGGAAGAATTGTCGGGCGTTTTGACAACACCATCATCCACCGCCAAGTGGCGCAGTCCCAAACTCTGCCCGTATGCCACCAGCTCGGCATAGATAGCATCTCGATCCGACTTACTGATGGGCCACTGCCAAATGGATTTTTGCGGGGTGGGCGTGGGCTTGGGCGTAGGTGCCGGAGTGGGCTTGGGCGTAGGCTTGGGCGTTGCTACAGGTTTGGAGGAACTTCCGCCAGAGGAGCTGCCGCCCGAAGAACCACTACTACCACCAGAAGAGCTACCACCCGTGGAGGGCTTGCTGGAGGAGCTGCCGCCGCTGCTGCCCGTGGAGGGCTTGCTGGAGGAGCTGCTGCCGCTGCTACCCGTGGAGGGCTTGCCGGAGGAGCTGCTGCCGCTGCTACCCGTGGAGGGCTTGCCGGAGGAACTACTCTCACCACTCCCGGATACGCTGCTGGTGGGATCTGCATCCTTGTCCGGTTTTTCGGACTCTTTCACGTTGGAGGATGGCTTGCCGTCTGCGTCCACGACTCCAACGCTGGAGGAGGGGTCAGGGGTGTCTGCCACATGCCCTGCCCCACATGCCGTAAGCAGCATGGCAAGCGTAAGAGCGGCTACCAATACTGTTTTTTTCATTCATCTCACCTCTCGTTTTTCTTTGTCAAGATTATATCAAGTGACCAGATTATGGTCAACTGCGCCTGTCGTACTGTACCTGGGTCATCAGATGGGCCTCCATGGTCGTGGGTGCATTAAACAGCACCGCCAGCAGATACTGCTTGGCATTGCGCACCTGGGTGGTGTTCTCGTTTAAGCAATCTAGGATGTACTGGATGTGTGACATGCTCAGGCCCAGCATACGGTCCCGTACCATGCGGTAGGGGTAGTCCGTGCCCGAGATGCGCACAGTGGCCCGTGGAATGGCCACCATCTCAGCCAGCAGCTCCACAATCTCATCCAGTAGCTCTTGAGAAGAACCGTAATCCAGCAACACTGTGTACCCGATGTTCTCCCGGATCAGGGCACGGGCATTCTCTATGTCCATCTGGCTCATCCCTTCGCTTCCCTTCGTTTCCATCCTACCGCCAGGTGGAGGAGAAGAAGGAAGAGAAGGATTAGAGTAAGTATTTGATAGATTAGTATTTAATATATTAGTATTTAATTGCGTTGGATTTCCCGTCAACGTCTTTTCCGTTGTCGGATTTTCCGACAACGGGTATCCCGACGACGGCCCCACTGGAAGGTCTGTGGGTGTCTCACGGATGATGTACTCGTTGGAGCTAAATCTGCCGCTGGCATCCGTCGTTTGTCGGCGGTGCAGATAGCCATACTTCTCCAGCTCCTGGAGCGCCGTGCGAATGGCATCTTTGCTCTCTCGGTTGATGTGGCATAGACCCGCCAAGGTATAGTCCCAGTTGTCAGGCAGGGATAGCATCTGAGACAGCAGCCCCTTGGCCTTTAGGGACAATCGCTTGTCCTTCAGGTGATAATTACTCATCACGGTATAATCTTTGGTACGCTCAATGCGAAAAACAGCCATAACCTCTCCTCCTCTGTCAAGGATACGTCAAGAGCAATTCCCATCCTTGCGATTTTCTGCAAAGGCTACACCACCTTTGAACCCTTCCGCAAATCCTGTGGTCCATATCTCAAAAGTATTGGGTAGGTTTTCCCCTACTTGGTAGCCCAGCAGCTCCCATGGCCTTACATCAAGCACAGCTGCAATTTGCTCCAGGCTAAAAACCGTCAACTCAATTTCCCCTGACTCGTATTTTTGGATTGTTCGTGCGGTTCTTCCAAGGGCTTCAGCTACCTGGACCAGGGACATCTTCTTGCTTTGGCGCACTTGCCGGATGGTTGCTCCTATCTCTGCATTTCGTGTCCCTTTTTGATCTCTCATTACCGATCACCCCCCTATCTCTCATGGCTTGGCTGCTGCTTGCATTGTTGCTTTTGCTGCCACTGTTCCAGGAGCATAACAATAGTTGCCCGCATCTTGCTTGCGGAATAACTTACTGTTCTTTCCGAAACCTCAAATGACATATTTGTACCTCCTATCTCTCCGGGCCTCGTTGCTGCCGTTGCTTAAGGTTCCACTGTTCCAGCAGATTGATAATGGTCTCTTGCATTTTTGCTGGAGTGTAGTTCTTGGGAAAGTACTTGCGCAACGTCTCCGCTCCAAACGTCAACTTTTCCATGTCCCCCTTCTTTTCCTCACCCATAATGGCCCGCATGACATCGATGGTCAGATGGCCGGTCTGGCTGAATTTCTTCATCCGCTGGGCCTGGGAAAGGGAAGGGGTAGCTTGTTCGCTGGTCATAGCGTCCAGGAGCTGCTCCTGCTCCTCTGTTTTGAGGAAGGACAACTCATAGGCCGGGTTAAAGGCGATTTTCTTCTCGTCCACCATGTCCAATAGCTGAGGAATCAACTCGGTCAGACGAATATAGCGTTGTACCTGGTTTCTGCTCGAACCAGCCTGCTGCGCCAACAGTTCATCTGCACGTAACTTCGTCCCAACTTGGGACGAAGTTACATCCCCCCGTTGTCCCTGATGCTTCATGGCCTCCAGCTTCATCTTATATGCAAAGGCCCGTTCACTGGGGAGGATGGTCTCTCGCTGAAGATTGGAGTCCACCATGATAATGGTAGCCTCATCATCATCCAGGTCACGGACAATAACTGGCAAGGTCTCAAGCCCTGCCAGCTGGCTGGCCCGATGCCGTCGGTGTCCAGACACAATTTCATAGCCGCCATCTGGGTCCGGTCGGGCAATCGCCGGGACCAGGACGCCGTACTGCTTGATACTCTCCACCGTCTCCACCATTTTCTCGTCATCCAGTACCTTGAACGGATGGCCCTTGAATGCATGAAGGTCGGAAAGAGGAATGTCCATCACCTTTTCCCGCTGGGCATCATCCCGGTCTGCCTGAGTAGAGAACAGCTCATCGAGAGATGTCAGTGCGAATGATGTGTCGTTTCTTTTCAAGCTGCATCACCTCCTGGGTCAGATTCTGGTACGCCTCGGCCACCTTGCCATTGGGGTCATGGGCAAAAATACTCTTGCCCTCGGCAGAGGTTTCTTTCGCTCGGACAGAGTGAGGTATCTCGGTCGAAAAAACCTTGATCTTCGATCCATAAGTATCTCGCAACAGTGCTGCGGTCTCCCGGGCGAAGTTGGTACGGTTGTCCACCATGGTCAGCAAAATCCCGTCGATTTGCAGATTGGGATTGATTTGCCGCCGCACCTTATTGACCGTCTGGAGCAGCTGCTCCAATCCCTTGGCAGGCAAATACTCCGCTTGCACTGGGATAATCACCCGGTCCGCGGCAGCCAAGGCATTGATGGTCAGCATCCCCAAGGTGGGTGGGCAGTCCAGCAGGATGTGACTGTACTGCCCCTTGAACCGCTGGAGATATTGACGCAGGACAGTCTCCCGGCTCATAGCGTTGACAAGAGATACCTCCATGGCGGATAATCGGATATCGGAAGGCATCAAGTCAATGCCTTCTGGATGGCTCACCAGATGGTGATCCATCTTCCTCTCTTCAGCTCCTGGTTGATCGTCCATCAGGACTTGAGCCATTGCGTCAGGTAAGGTAAACGGCAGCTTGTCCGGCTGGCGAATCCCCAAACTGATGGATAGGCTCGCCTGGGGGTCACAATCAACCAGGAGCACTTTCTTTCCGGCCTGTGCCAATCCAATCCCCAGGTTGGCGCAGGTCGTTGTCTTTCCCACACCGCCCTTCTGATTGACTACAGCAATGATTTCTGTGTTCATTAAATCACCTCGTTACATTTTTAGCATAAAAAATGCCCAGAAACTTTAAAAGTCTCTAGGCATTATGCGGGCACCATAAAATTGGCATTATAAATGATGTCTAAATGTCGATTATACGAGTCAGAACGGATATTTCCTGAGAAAAGTGCTTTGTCCTTTGGAGTACATGTTAAAAAAATACTACACGCAGACGGGAGATCAGGACGACCTTATCTCCATTGGCACCATCGGGCTCATCAAAGGGGTGTCCACCTTCAAAGGGGACAAAAATGTGCGCCTGGCCACCTACGCCAGCCGCTGCATTGAAAATGAAATTCTCATGTACTTCCGCTCCCAGCGGAAAACCCAGGGAGAGCTCTCCCTCTCCGACAGCCTGGACGGAGACCCGGAGAGTAATTCCCTGTCCCTGATGGACGTGGTGTGCGTGGACGACACCATGCTGGAAGACCTGGACCTGCGGGACTCCTGCCAGCGGGTGCGGGAGTGCGTGGACACCTGCCTCACCCCCCGAGAGGCCCACATCATCAAGCTGCGCTACGGCCTCAACCAACAGGCTCCCCTCACCCAGCGGGAAATTGCCACCCTGTGCGGCATCAGCCGCTCCTACGTCTCCCGCATCGAGAAAAAGGCCCTGGAAAAGCTGCGTCAGGCCTACGAAAGCCATTGAGCGCGCAAAAAAGCGCATGTCTCGGGTGAGACATGCGCTTTTCCTATATTCTGTTATCGCCGGGTCTTCAAGCGGGCCATGGCCCGGGCCAGAGCGGCCTTGGAGTGGTAATACTCCTGGATGCTCTGCTTCTGGCGCAGACGCTCCTCGGCGCGCAGCTTGGCGGCCTCGGCACGCTTGCGGTCGATCTCCTCGGGGTGCTCGGCAAAGCCCACCAGCAGGATGACGTAGTCCGGCTTGATCTCGGCAAAGCCAGCACCCACGGCGGCGGGCTCCCACACGTCGTCCACCTTGTAGCGCAACTCGCCGGGCTCAATGGCGGTAACCGTGGGGGCGTGGCCTGCATAGACGCCCATCTGGCCGTCCACAGCGGGGAAGATCAGAGCCTGGGCGGGTCCAATGTAGAACTGCCGCTCGGGGGTGATGATCTCCAGGTAGAAGGTATTGGCTTCTGCCATTATACCGCCCCCATCTTCTTGGCCTTGGCCACGACCTCGTCCACGTTGCCCACGTTGCTGAAGGCAACCTCGGGGTACTTATCCAGCTCGCCGCCCAGAATCACCTCGAAGGAGCGGAGGGTGTCCTCCAGCTTCACATAGCGGCCCTCCAGGCCGGTGAACTGCTCGGCCACAGAGAAGGGCTGGGAGAAGAACTGCTGAATGCGGCGGGCCCGCTCCACGGTGCGGCGGTCGTCCTCGCTGAGCTCTTCCATACCCAGAATGGCGATGATGTCCTGCAATTCCCGATAGCGCTGCAGCAGCTCCTGGGTGCCACGGGCGATCTTGTAGTGCCGCTGGCCCACCACGTCGGGCTCCAGAATGCGGGAGGTGGACTCCAGGGGGTCCACGGCGGGGTAAATGCCCTGCTCCACAATCTTACGGGACAGCACGGTGGTGGCGTCCAAGTGGGCAAAGGTGGTGGCGGGGGCGGGGTCGGTGAGGTCGTCGGCGGGGACGTACACAGCCTGGACGGAGGTGATGGAGCCGTCCTTGGTGGAGGTGATACGCTCTTGCAGAGCGCCCAACTCGTTGGCCAGGGTGGGCTGATAGCCCACGGCGGAGGGCATACGGCCCATCAGGGCGGAGACCTCAGAACCGGCCTGGATGTAACGGAAGATGTTGTCGATGAAGAGCAGCACGTTCTGCTTCTCCTGGTCCCGGAAATACTCGGCCATGGTCAGGCCGGTGAGAGCCACACGCATACGGGCTCCGGGGGGCTCGTTCATCTGACCGAAGACCAGGGCGGTCTTCTCAATGACGCCGGAGTCGGTCATGTCCCGCCACAGGTCGTTGCCCTCACGGGTACGCTCGCCCACACCGGTGAAGATGGAGTAGCCGCCGTGCTCGGTGGCGATGTTGTGAATGAGCTCCTGAATCAAAACGGTCTTGCCCACACCGGCGCCGCCGAACAGGCCGATCTTACCGCCCTTGGCGTAGGGGGCCAGCAGATCAATGACCTTGATGCCGGTCTCGAATACCTCCACCACCGGGCGCTGCTGCTCGAAGGCGGGGGGCTGACGGTGGATGGACCAAGACTCCTTGGCGTCCACGGGGCCCTTCTCGTCGATGGTGTCGCCCAGGACGTTGAACATACGGCCCAGGACCCCCTTGCCCACGGGCACGGAGATGGGGGCTCCGGTGGCGGTGACGGTCATGCCACGGCCCAGGCCCTCGCTGGGGGAGAGCATGATGCACCGCACGGTGTCCCCGCCCATGTGCTGGGCCACTTCCATGACCTGACGCTTCCCGTCCAGCTCCACCTCAAGGGCTTCCTTGATCTCGGGCAGGACGCCGCTGCCAAAGGCCACGTCTACCACAGGTCCCATGACCTGCACAATGGTTCCTCTATTTTCCTTCATATCGTCTCACCTTTCGGGTGTCATGATTTCATGGGGTTACTGGGCCGCCTGAGCGCCGCCCACCACCTCGGTGATCTCCTGGGTGATGGCGGTCTGGCGGGCCCGGTTGTAGGACAGGTTCAGGGTTTGCAGCATGGCCCGGGCGTTGTCGCTGGACGACTTCATGGCGGTCATGCGGGCGTTTTGCTCCGAGCAGTAGGACTGCACCAGAGCGCCGAACAGGTCACCCTTCACATAGCCGGGGACCAGGCGGTCCATAACCGCCTTCACCGAGGGCACATAGGCCACGTCCCGGTTATAGGAACTGGTCTCCTCCTCCTGGGGGAAGGCATCCGGGTCCAGGGGGAGCAGCTTGTGGATGGTGGGCTCCATCTGGAAGGAGTTGACCATGCGGGTGAAGATGACGTACACCTCGTCCAGCTGTTCCCGGCGGAACAGCTCCAGCATGGTCTCCGACATATCCCGGGCCCGGCCCACGTTGGGGTTCTGGGCGGTGTAGAGGAACTCTACATCAATGGGAATGCCGTGCTCCATGAAGTAGGAGCGTCCCACCTGGCCCACCACAAATAGGCTGGTGTTGGCAGACTGGCGCAGCTTCTCCTCCGCCAGCTTGAGAATGTTGTGGTTGTAGGCACCGGCCAGCCCCTTGTCTCCGGTGATGACAATGTAGCCGATCTTCCGCTTCTCCGCCGGGATGTGGGGACGCTTATCAAAGAAGACATGGTTGATTTCCGGAGAGTGGTGGAGAATGTCAGAGATGGTGGTGCCGATTTTCTGAAAGTAGGGCTCCACATCGGCCAGCTGCTTGCGGGCTTTCTGAAGATTCGAGGAAGAGATGAGGAACATGGCGTTGGTGATCTTCAGAGTCTGCTCTACGCTTTTGATGTGGGTACGGATTTCCTTTATGCTTGCCATGTGGCGCTCACCCGCTTCTTGGCGTCCTCCAGCACCCCGCGGATGGTCTCAATGGCAGGACCGCTGAGGTTTCCGGTGGACTGAATCTCGTCCATAACGTCGGCGTGCTCCTGCTCCATCTCCTGGGCAAAGTCCATGACGAAGTCCCGGACCTGGTCCAGAGGCACGTCGTCCACCAGGCCGTTGGTGGCCACATAGAGGATGACGGCCTGACGGCTCACAGGCAGAGGGTGGTACAGGGGCTGCTTGAGCAGCTCCAGCAGACGGCGGCCGTGGTCCAGGGCCTGCTGGGTGGCAGGGTCCAGGTCCGAGGCGAACTGGGTAAACACCTCCAGCTCCCGGAAGCGGGCCAGGTCGATACGCAGGGTACCGGCGGTCTTCTTGATGGCCCGGGTCTGGGCAGAGCCACCCACACGGGACACGGACAGGCCCACGTTGACGGCGGGGCGCTGGCCGGCAAAGAACAGGTCGTTCTCCAGGTAGATCTGGCCGTCGGTGATGGAGATGACGTTGGTGGGGATGTAGGCGGACACGTCGCCGGCCTGGGTCTCAATGATGGGCAGAGCGGTCATAGAGCCGCCGCCGTACTCACGGGTCAGGCGGCAGGCCCGCTCCAGCAGACGGGAGTGGAGATAGAACACGTCGCCGGGGTAGGCCTCACGGCCGGGGGACCGCTTAAGCAGCAGAGACAGGGTGCGGTAGGCCACGGCGTGCTTGGACAGATCGTCGTATACGATAAGCACGTCCTTGCCACGGCTCATAAAATACTCGCCCATGGCCGCACCGGCGTAGGGGGCGATGTATTGCAGCGGGGCAGACTCGCTGGCGGTGGAAGAGACAATGATGGAGTAGTCCATGGCCCCGTGCTTTTTCAGGGTGTCCTGGATGCGGGCCACGGTGGAGGCCTTCTGGCCGATGGCCACGTAAATACAGATCACGTTCTGGCCCTTCTGGTTCAGAATGGTGTCCACGGCAATGGCGGTCTTACCGGTCTGGCGGTCGCCGATGATCAGCTCACGCTGGCCGCGGCCGATGGGCACCATGGCGTCGATGGCCAGGATACCGGTCTGCATGGGCACGTTGACGGGCTCACGGGTGACCACGCCGCTGGCCTCATGCTCGATGGGGCGGGTCTCGGTGGTCTCAATGGGGCCCAGGCCGTCGATGGGTTGGCCCAGCACGTTGACCACACGGCCCACCAGGGCGTCACCCACAGGCACATCGGCGGCACGCCCGGTGCGGCGCACCACGGTGCCCTCCTTTACCCCTCGCTCGCTGCCCAGCAGCACCACGCCCACACTGTCCCGGGCCAGGTTCATCACCATGCCCTTGACGCCGGTGTCCAGCTCCACCAGCTCACCGTACACCGCCCTGTCCAGGCCGTAGACGGTGGCGATGCCGTCGCCCACTTCCAGCACGGTGCCGGTCTCGTCCCGGCGCACTCGGGTGTCGTATCCTTGAATCTCCTCCCGCAGGATGGAGACGATCTCTTCGGGGTTGGTTTTCATGCCATTCGCCTCTCTTCCAGTTGCCGGAACATGCCGGTCAGCGTCCCCTGGACGCTCTTGTCATAGGTCACGCCCTCGATATCCAGCACGAAGCCGCCGATGAGGTCGGGCTGGGTGTGGATGTCAAAGACCACATCCTTCTTGCGGTGCAGATGACACAGGGTCTTTCTGAGCTTTTCCAGCTCCTCCTCCTGGGGCACTCGGGCACAGGTCAGGCGGCAGCGGGCCGCACCCCGGTCCTCCAGGGCGATGTCGTGGAACGCCTCCACGATCTGGGGCAGCAGAGCCATGCGGCCCTTGTCTGCCAGCAGAGAATAGAAGCTGAGCAGAATCCGGTGTCCGTCCAGCATGGGCAGCCGAGTCAGAACACGCTCCTTCTCCTCTGCTTGTACCGCAGGAGAGCAAAGGCTCTCCCACAGCTCCTGGTTCTCCATCAGCCGCTTGGCTGTGAGGTCCAGGGTGCCCTCGTTGGGGTAAATCCCATAGAGGGCCTGGGCATAACGGCGGGCCAACTCACTCATGCCTGCTCACCTACTTCCGAAAGAAATTCGTCCACAAAGGCCTTGTCGTCGTTGCCGTCCATGGACCGGCCTGCGGCCTTGGCGGCGGCCAGCAGGGCCAGAGAGGCCACCTCCTGGCGGGCGCTGCGGAGCATGGTCTCCCGCTCCGTAGCGATCTGGGCCTGGGCCTCACGGTGTAGCCGCTGGGCCTCGCTCTGGGCCTCGGCCACGGTGCCGTCGTACACCCGCTGGGCACGGGTCTGGGCGTCGGAGACGATCTTGGCCGCCTCCTGGTGGGCGTCCTGGAGCTGACCCTCGTACTGGGCCTTCAGCTCCTGGGCCTGGCGGTTGCCCGCCTGGGCGGCGTCAATCTCCTGCTGCACCAGCTGGGCACGCTGCTCCAGCACGGCATTGACCTTGCCAAAGAGCACCTTACGCAGGATGACGTACAGCACCAGCAGGTTGATGATGGTAAAGATGATGGTGGAAAGATGGAACTCCAGCATGGGAGGCTCCCCCCTTAACCCATAAAGATGATCAGCAGAGCGGTGATGAAGCCGAAGATGGCGGTACCTTCTGCCATAGCGCAGCCCAGCAGCAGGGCGCTGTTGATCTTGCCGGAAGCCTCGGGCTGACGGGCAATGGCCTCGCTGGCCTTACCAGTGGCAACGCCGATGCCGATACCAGCGCCGATTCCAGTGAACACAGACAGAGCTGCAGCAATGATTCCGATAGACATAATAAGTTCCTCCTGTTAATTCCATGTTTTGTTGATAGATTTACTCTTCCTCTTTGATGCCCTCGCCCACAAACTGAGTGGTCAGGAACACAAAGACAACGGTTTGGATCAACCCGTCAAACAGGTCGAAATAGATGCTGAACACCGCCGGGAACAGAATCGGGGCCACAAATTTCAGCATTTCCATGATGATGAAGGCGCCCAGCACGTTGCCGAACAGTCGCATACACAATGCCAGGGGGCGGATGGCCACCTCCATCAGGTTGATGGGCAGCAGCAGGGGCATGGGCTCGGCAAACCGTTTCAGGCCGCCCACCAGTCCGTTGTATCGAAACTGGGAGCCGTAGATCAGCAGCATACTCAGAATGGCTAAGCCCGCCGTGACGCTCACGTCCTTGGTGGGCGGGGCAAAGCCGAAGATGCCGATGATGTTGGCAAAGCCGATGTACAGCGCTACGGTACCAAGCCAGGGGGCAAAGGGTCTCCAGTGTTCCCCAATGTTGGTCTTGACAAAGCCATTGAGAAACTCCACCGCGCTCTCCAGGGCCACCTGCACCTTACCCGGGTTCTCTACCTTTAAATTCCGGGTCAGACACACAGAGGCCAAGATGAGCACCGCCATGACAATCCACGATACCACCACCGACTGCGACACCTTGATGCCGCCCAGCAGGGGGATGGTAAATGCCGTGGGTGTCCCCAGCTCTTCCAGCAGCATTTCCTTGAATGCATCCAAACACATCACCTCGTTTTCGCGTGTGCCATTGTACCCCACTCCCCCCCTTCCCGTAAGGCTTACGAAAGTAAAAAAAGTAAGAAAAACAGCGAATGTGTTTCTTCCCTTCCGCTCCCCCCCCGCTCCCAGGGTTTGGTTTGACAGTCTTCCCCCTTTTTACTATACTGATAGAAAAGGGGGAGTTTTCATGTCCACACCGTCCGGGGCCTCCATTCGGGCTCGCATGACCCGAATGAACCTCATTGTCGTCATCGTCTCCATCGTCCTGTCCACGGCGGGAAACCTGTATTTCACCCTCCACAACAGTCAGGACGCCTTAGACAGTACCCTGGTCAACTCCGCCGCCATTCTCTCCCGGATTGACCTGATTCAAGAGGCCCTGGAGGGGAAGCGCTCCACCCAGGAGCTGGCGGAATTTTTGGATGAGGTCACCCAGAATACCCGGGACATTGACCTCATCTTGGTGGGCGACACCCAGTCCAACCTGCTCTATGCCCCGGACCACGATCTGGTGGACACCCCCTACTCCGGCACCGCTCAGACCGATGCCCTGGCAGGGGCCGCCCCCTACACCTCCGACGAGACCGGCCCCATGGGCTCGGAGCACTCCGCCTACGCCTCCGTCCGGGACGACGACGGCAACATCATCGGCTTTATCATTGTAGGCGTGTACTTCCGCAGCATGGCCCAGCTCACCCGCCACACGGTGGTTGTCCTGTCGGTGGTGGGTTTGGCCGCAGCGGTGGTGGGCTCCACCCTGGCCCTGCGCCTGTCCAAGCGCATCAAGGACTCCCTCATGGGCTACGAGCCGGACGCCTTCGTCCACCGCTTCCACCAGCGGGAGGACATCATGGACGCCCTGGAGGAGGGCATCATGGCCATTGACCGGGACAAAAAGCTCATCTTCCTCAACACCGCCGCCGCAGAGATGTTCTCCCTCAACCGGGACGAGGTGCTGGGCAAATCCCTGGCGGACTTCTACCCCCGCTCCACCCTGGACCGCATTCTCCGCACGGGAAAGCCGGAGTACAACGTGAGCATCAACTCTTTAAAGAATGTACGGGTGCTGGCTGACCGCCTGCCCCTGTACGAGGACGGCCAGCTCAACGGAGCGGTAAGCATTTTCCGCAACCGCACCGAGCTGGCCCGGATGGCCGACGACCTCACCGGTGTGCGCCACATGGTGGATGCCATGCGGGCCTACACCCACGAGTTTTTGAACAAGCTCCACGTGATTTTGGGTCTTCTGCAAATTGGAGAGCCGGAAAAGGCCCAGCAGTACATCATGGACACCACCCAAATCCACCGGGAGGCGGTGAACCGCATCATGAACCAGCTCCATGAGCCGTCGGTGGCCGCTCTGCTGGTGGGCAAGACCAGCCGAGCCAACGAGCTGGGCATCCGCCTGACCCTGGACCGGGAGAGCGGACTGAGCGAGGACAGCGACTGGCTGCCCTCGGACGCCTACGTGACCATCTTGGGCAACCTCATTGAAAACGCCATTGAGGTGCTCAACCAGTCCCGCAGCGCCACCAAGGAGATTTTCGTCAGCATCCGGGAGAACCCGGACAGCCTGCTGTTGTGCGTGGAGGACACCGGACCCGGCATCCCCACCGTACTGCGCAACACCATGTTCCAGCGGGGCGCCTCCACCAAAGGCCGCCACCGGGGCACCGGGCTGTCCCTGGTGCAGGAAGTGGTGGAGGCCTACCACGGGGACATCCGGGTGGAGTCGGAGAGCGGCGTGGGCACCTCATTTTTCATCAGCTTTTGCCGGGAGGAACTGCCCGGAGAGAAGGAGTGAACCCCTTGTATCGAGTTGTCATTGTAGAGGATGACCCCATGGTCTCCCTGTTAAACCGCACATTCACCGAAAAGGATTCCCGGTTCCACGTGGTGCAGACCTGCTCAGATGGCCGGGCGGCCCTGGAGTGGCTGAGCCACAACCCCGCCGACCTGGTGATTCTGGACGTGTACATGCCCCTGTGCACCGGTGTGGAGCTGCTGCGGGCCCTGCGCTCCCAGGCCATCCCCGTGGACGCCATCATGGTCACCGCGGCCAACGACGCCGCCTCGGTGGACACCCTTTTAAAAATGGGTGTGGTGGACTACCTGGTCAAGCCCTTCACCTATGAGCGGTTCCAGCAGGCCCTGGACACCTTCTGCCGCCACAAAGAGGCCGTCCACGGCCAGGCGGTGACCCAGGGGGAGCTGGATAAGCTGTTTGCGCCCCCGGACAGCGGGGACCGTTCCGCCCCCAAAGGGCTCCAGGAGAGCACGCTGAAGCTCATTCGGGACTGTCTCCACGCAGCCCCCGCCCAGGGGCTGCCCAGCGAGGCCATCTCCAAACAGACCAACCTGTCGGTGGTCACGGTGCGCCGCTACGCCAACTACCTGGTGGAGCGTGGGGAGGCCTGTTCCACCGTCAACTATGACACCGGGGGTCGGCCCTGTCGCCTGTATCAGCTGAAAAAGTAAAAAAGATGTGCCGTAGAAGGTCATTCCTCTACGGCACATCTTTTTCTTTGTTATGCGTTGGCCAGTCGGGCGCCCAGGTTCCTGCACACCTCCAGGGCCTCGGCGTCGGGGGTCTCGTTGACCATGAGGCCCTCCTCATCCAACAGATTGGCTCCGGTGCTCTGGGTGCGCTCCACCCAGTCCCGCATCCACTGTCCGTCGCCCCAGCCGTAGGACCCGAACAGGGCCACGGTGTGGCCGCCCAGCTGACCCTCCAGCTGGGTGAAGAAGGGCTCGAACTCGGACTCCTCTAGTACCTCCGCCCCCATGGCAGGACAGCCCAGGGCCAGCTTTTCATACTCCAGGGCCTGCTGGGGGGTGACGGCGGACACCTCCATCAGGTCGCAGTCCGCCCCGGCTCCGGTAACGCCCTCGGCAATGGCCTGGGCCATCTGCTGGGTGTTCCCGGTCTGACTCCAATAGATCACAGCTACTTTGCTCATGTGTAAGACCTCCTAAAAGATATATGATTTGATATGACTCGTTGAGTGAATATGTTTCTCCGCTCCCTCTGGGAGAGGTGCAGTCCGTCAGGGCTTGGGGTGAAGGCTTGCTCTTCTCCGATTTCTCAGGCAGAGACCAGCGCCCCAGCCGGGAACGCTCCGCTGGGCCCAATTTCTCACCGATGAGAAATTGGGGAAAGAATCGCTTAGGGCGTTCCCCCCTAAGCGGGTTTTGGTTTCTTTTGCCCGCTCAAAAGAAACCCCCAGCGGGAAGCGTCCCCACCAGGCTGGCAAGCCGAAACCTTAGGTGGTTAGACGGTCAACCCCTCAGTCTGCTTCGCAGACAGCTCCCCTTACACAGGGGAGCCTTTGAGCGCGGTAGTTCTTTGCAAATTATGCCACTGCAAATACCTGAAACAAGGTATTCCCCTGCTCCATTCGCTCCCGGATTTTCTGGCTCACCTTCTGCATCCGGGTAAAGCACTGCTGGGCAGCTTCCACATCCCCGTACACCTTCCACGGGCCGCACAGTTTGAAGTTCTGCCCTTGATTCTCGATAAAGCCCACCACATCCTCCACCGGATAGCCCAGGAAGAGGCCAATCTCGTGGGGAAAAGACCCGCCCTGCCGGACACGAAGGCCCAGGTGGGCCAAAATCTCCTCCACTGGACGGCTCAGGTCGTAGCCAAAGGGAGTGAGAATCTCCTCTACCCCATCTCGCTTCAAGGCCTGGGCCATGAGCTGTGGCCGATAGACCAAAATCAGCTCTCGGTTGGTGCAGGAGCACAGGCGGTCAAATTTCACACCCCGGCGGGCAAAGGCCTGCCGATACTTCCGCAGCTCTTCCTCCAAGTGTGGAAAATCTCCACGCCGCAGGGAGATGAGGTTGGCGGGGGCCACACCGGCCAAAGCCGGGGCACAGTGGGTGGCAAACAGTTGGTCTAGGGATGGTTGCATGGTGGGTCCTCCTTTAGTTAGCTCTTGCTAACTACCTATAAGTTAGCACAGGCTAACAAGTTTGTCAAGGGGGCGAAATAAAAAAAGTGCCAGCGGAATCCGCTGACACTTTTTTGCTGGATTTATTCAAAATGAGCCTCTTTCAGCCGGAGAAAGGTGTTTCCACCCGACTCATAGGTGGTAAGCACTCCGCTGACCGTCACTACGCTGCCCAAGTCGGGGTAGGTGTCCGGGGCCCGGGCCAGCACAAACTCGATGCCCTGGGCACAGCAGGCGGTGGCATCGGAAATCATGCAGGCCATATAGTCCGGGTTGGGCTGTCCGTTCACCACCTGGTAGACCAGGTTGCCTCGCATGCGCACCGTCTTCCCCACATAGTCCTGGGGGTTGGAGGCCATGTTGTACACCTCGGCATACACCAAGGTACCGCTGAGCTGGGTCAAATCCACATCCACCGCCCCCTTTTGGCTCTCCTGGGGAGCGGAAGAGCCACCGCAGGCGGTGAGGGTCAGCACCAGAGCAAGGGCCAGCGCCCATGTTTTCCATAGCTTCATCCCTTGACACCCCCTACCACACTCAACAGCAAAAATACCACCAGGTTGGCAGCCACCACCGTGGAGCCCACAGGGGTACCCGCCACCACCGAGATGAGGATGCCTGCCAGGGCACACACCACCGAGATCACTCCAGCTCCTACCACCACACCCCGGAAGCTGCGGAATAAGCGCATGGCCGACAAGGGCGGAAAGACAATGAGGGCGGAGATGAGCAGGGAGCCCACCAGATTCATGGCCAACACAATGACCACACCGATGACCACCGCCTGTACCAGGCGGTACACCTTCACCTTCATCCCCGTGGCCTGGGCAAAGGTCTCGTCAAAGGTGACGGCAAAAATCTTGTGGTAACACAAAACAAACAGGGCCACCACCGCGATCGACAGACCCACACACAGCCACACCTCCCACAGCCGCAGAGTAAGGATGGAGGTAGAGCCAAACAAGGTGGTACACACATCCCCGGACAGATTCACCGAGGAGGAGAACAGGTTCATCAGCAGATAGCCAATGGCCAGTGCGCTCACCGACACCATGGCGATGGCGGAGTCCCCCTGAAGGTTCCACTTCTCTCCCCCACACAACAGCACCACGGCACACCCCACCGTCAGGGGCAACACCAGCAGCATATCGTCGGAGAGGTTGACCACCGCCGCCAGAGACATGGCCCCGAAGGCGGCGTGGGACAGACCGTCCCCCAAAAAGGACATGCGCCGCAGCACCAACGTCACCCCCAACAGGGCAGAACACAGGGCAATGAGCATGCCCACCAAAAGGGCGTACTGGACAAAGGGGTAGGACAGGTATAGGGTGAGTTTTTCCATCCACGTCATCCTTCCATCCCCTCCTCTCCTTTAGAACAGACCTGGGGCTGCTGGGCCATGCGAAGAATGTGGGTGGCATGGGTGCGCACCCCGTCCATGTCGTGGGAGACCATGACGATGGTCATCCCCTCCTGGTTGAGGGCGTGGATCACGTCATACATCTCCGCCGTACCCTCCGGGTCCAGCCCCGCCACCGGCTCGTCCAGCAACAGCAGGGTGTCGGCGGCGCACAGAGCCCGGGCCAGCCGCACCCGCTGCTGCTGGCCCCCGGACAGGGTACGGTAGCTGCGCTTTGCCAGATGGGCAATCCCCATGCGCTGCAAATTCTCCTCCACCCGGTTCCGCTCCCCACGGGAGAGAAAGGGCCTCCAGCCCATGGCTGAGCCGAAGCCGGAGGAGACGATCTCCTCCACCGTGGCAGGAAAGTCCCGCTGTACCTGGGTCTGTTGGGGCAGATAGCCCAAATCCTTCTGGGTCAGCCCCTCTCCCAGGGTGATCTGGCCGGCCAGCAGGGGTTGCAAGCCCAGTAGGGTACGCAAAAAGGTGCTTTTCCCCACCCCATTGTCTCCCACAATGCACAGGTAATCCCCTCGGGTCACCTCCAGATCCAGGCCTTGGACCAGCACTTGTTTGCCATAGCCCAAAGCCACATGCTCACACTGTATCAATGCCATGGTTTAGCCCTCTCCGTTCAGGGCCTTGGTCAGCACCTGCAAGTTCTCCTCCATGGCAGACAGGTAGGTCAGCCCCTGCTGGGCCTGCTGCTGGGTCACCGCCTGGAGGGCGTTAAGCTGGGACACCGTCTGCTTGTTCTGACTGGTATTCTCCCACACCGTCCGGGCCAAGCTGCCGTCGTTGCCCTCAATGGTCAGCACACAGGGCAAATCCAAGCCCTGCAAGGTCTTGGCCAGGAAGGCCACTGTCTCAAAGCTGGCCTCGGTCTCCGCCGAACAGCCGGAGAAGGCGGCATAGTAGTGGATGCCGTAATCGTCCAGCAGATAGCGGAAGGGGAACCGGTCACAAAACAGCACCGTGTCATACTTGGCCCCCTGGACCATACTCTGGTAGTCCTGGTCCAGCTGCTCCAGCTTGGCCTGATAGGTTTTTTGGGCATCCAGATAGCTCTGGGCATGCTCGGGATCCACTTGGCCCAGGGTTTGGGCCAGGGTCTGGGTAAGGGTGACGGCATGTTTCAGGGACAGCCAGATGTGTTCATCCGCCTCGTGTTCATGGTCCTCCTCATGATCGTGGTCATGATCGTCATCCAGGCCCGGCAGAGGCTCTTCCTCCTTGACCCCTTCCCCCAGGGCCTCCATGAGGTTGACCACCACACGGCCCTCTTTGCCCCCCTGGGCCAGGGCCTCCTTCATCCAACTCTCCGACTCGCCGCCCACATATACCAACACATCACAGTTGGAAATGGTCACCAGGTCATCCACGGTGGGCTGGTAGCTGTGGACGTCCACTCCGCTGTTCATCAGCCAGGTGATGTCCACGTTCTGGTTGTCCTCTCCCACCAGCTCCCGCACCCAGTCATAGGCGGGGAACACGGTGGTGACCACCGACAGTTTCTTCTCCTCCCCCTTGTCCTGAGTGGCAGCGGGGGTACACCCTGCCAGCACCAGCAGGGACAGACACAATAACATCCATCGTTTCATGGTAAAACCTCCAATTTTACAGTCAAATAGGTGGAAAAAGACAGAAGGGAGGCCATGCCAAATAAGCCTGCCACATGTCGTGGCAGACCACCCCTTCTGTATGAGTTTCCTCCTGATTTAATTGGAGAGTTTCACCTTTAACGAGATGAGGGTACCTTGCACCCGCTCCTGCTCCCCAAGACCCGGTGCCAAGGTATCCCCCTGGGCCAACTGGGACAGCTGCACGCCGCTGCCTCCGATGTGGGCCGTGTGTTGGAGGCGATGCTGATTTTCCTGCACCTGATGGCACACCACACACCGCTCCCCCACACAGCGGTGGTACAAAACATGGACCGAACTCAGCTGGGTCAACAGCACCAGCATCAGTAAGCCCAGGCAGAGTAGGGACGCCTGGACACGTTGACGGGTCTTCATGGTTTGCACCTCCAGTTTGGGAAACATTGAGTACCATTATATCTGCCCGCTTTTCCCCTGTCAACGGAAAGGTTAGCCAAAACTAACAAAACCCCAACCACCCGATTTGGGCGGTTGGGGTTTTGAAGGTTCTGGGGAAAGAGGGATTATTCCTCGATGGAGATGGAGAGAATCTCGTCCTCCTCCACTTCCTCCGGGCTGTTGTCCACATCCTCTTCCACGGGCTCTTCGGCGTCCCGGGCGGCCTCAGCGGCGGCGTTGACCGCATCAAAGCGGCTCTCCTCCTGAGGCATCTCGTCTTCGATCTTGTCATACTTGCGGTAGGCAGCCAGACCGGAACCGGCGGGGATGAGCTTACCGATGATGACGTTCTCCTTCAGGCCCAGCAGGTGGTCCACCTTACCCTTGATGGCGGCTTCGGTGAGCACCTTGGTGGTCTCCTGGAAGGAGGCGGCGGACAGGAAGGACTCGGTGGCCAGAGAGGCCTTGGTGATACCCAGCAGCAGACGGGTGCAGGTGGGCAGGCGCAGGTCCTCGCCGGTCTCCTGCTTCTCGCCAGCGGCGATGCGGGCCTCCACGGCCTTGTAGGCGTCCTTGTACTCGATGATATCCACGGTGGAGCCGGACAGCAGGGTGGAATCCCCGGCGTCCTCCACACGCACCTTGCGCATCATCTGACGGGCGATGACCTCGATGTGCTTGTCGTTGATATCTACGCCCTGCTGACGGTAGGGCTTCTGAACTTCCTGAATGAGGTAGTTGTGAACGGCGTCCACACCACGCACCCGCAGCACGTCGTGGGGGGACAGAGCACCGTCGGTGAGCTCCTGACCCTTGACCACACGGTCTCCGGCCTTGACCCGGATACCGGCGCTGTAGGGGATGGCGTAGGTGACCACCTCGCCGTCGTCGGCGGTGATGGTGACGTTGCACAGAGTGGCACGCTTGGCCTCCTCCATGGAGATGGTACCGGAGATCTCGGCCAGCTGGGCCATCTTCTTGGGCTTGCGGGCCTCGAACAGCTCTTCAACACGGGGAAGACCCTGGGTGATATCGCCGCCGGCCACGCCGCCGGTGTGGAAGGTACGCATGGTCAGCTGAGTACCAGGCTCGCCGATGGACTGAGCGGCGATGATACCAACCGCCTCGCCCTGGCCCACAGGCTCGCCGAAGGCCATGTTCATGCCGTAGCACTTAGCGCACACGCCGTTGCGGGCCTCACAGGTCAGCACGGAGCGCACCCGGATGGATACCTTGCGGTCGGGATCGCCCTCGGCCTCGGCCTGCTCCCGCAGCTTGGCCTCGATGAGCTTGGCCTGGTCGGCGCTGACCATCTCGTGGTGGCCCACCAGGACCTCGCCGGTGCGGAAGTCCTTGAAGTCCTCGCACAGGTAGCGGCCACGCAGACGCTCGTTGAGGGGCTCGATGACCTGGCCGTTCTCGCTGATCTCGAACACGGTGATACCATCGTGGGTACCACAGTCCTCCTCCCGGATGATGACTTCCTGGGAGACGTCCACCAGACGGCGGGTCAGGTAACCGGAGTCGGCGGTACGCAGAGCGGTATCGGCCATGCCCTTTCGAGCGCCTCTGGAGGAGATGAAGTATTCCAACACGGACAGACCTTCACGGAAGTTGGCCTTGATGGGGATCTCAATGGTACGGCCGGAGGTATCGGCCATCAGACCACGCATACCAGCCAGCTGACGAATCTGAGCGGCAGAACCACGGGCGCCGGAGTCGGCCATCATGAAGATGGGGTTGTAGCGGTCCATACCCTTTTGCAGGGCGTCGGACACATCGGCAGTGGTCTTCTCCCAGGCGGACACCACCAAGCGGTACCGCTCCTCGTTGGTGAGGAAGCCGCGCTTGTACTGGTTCTCGATCTTCACAACTTCCTTCTCGGTGTTGGCGATCAGTTCCTTCTTCTGGGGAGGCACGGTCATGTCGGCGATGGCCACGGTCAGAGAGCCGCGGGTGGAGAACTTATAGCCACGGGCCTTGATGATGTCCAGCACAGTGGCGGACACGGTGAAGCCGTGCTTGGCAATGCAGCTGTCCACGATCTTGCCCAGCTGCTTCTTGCCGCAGACAAAGTTGATTTCAGGATCAAAGGCCTTCTCGGGGTCGTTGCGGTCCACAAAGCCCAGGTCCTGGGGAATGCCCTCGTTGAAGATCAGGCGGCCCACGGTGGTGCGCACCATCTTCTCCTGGGTCACGCCGTCCAGCTCGGCGGTGCGGCGCACCAGGATGGGCTCGTGGAGGTCCAGCTCGCCCTCGTCGTAGGCCAGCTTGGCGGCCTGGTCGTTCTCGAAGGTCTGGTAGACCTCGCGGGCCTTGCCGTCCACAGCCTCGGCGCACAGGGCGGGAGTGGTACGGTACCAGCGGTTAGCCTCCTCATCCCGCACCCAGATGCGGTCGTTGATGCCCACCTCGCCCCGCTCCAGAGCGGCAGCGGCGTCGGCGGTGGTCTCATAGGCACAGTCGGGATCGTGCTCGGGGTCCTTCTCGTAGGTCAGGTAGTAGGAGCCCAACACCATGTCCTGGGTGGGCACGGCCACGGCGCCGCCGTCGGAGGGCTTCAACAGGTTGTTGGCAGCCAGCATCAGGATGCGGGCCTCAGCCTGGGCCTCAGCGGACAGGGGCACGTGGATGGCCATCTGGTCGCCGTCGAAGTCGGCGTTAAAGGCGGTACACACCAGGGGGTGGAGCTTCATGGCGCGGCCTTCCACCAGCACCGGCTCGAAGGCCTGGATGCCCAGACGGTGGAGGGTGGGGGCGCGGTTGAGCATGACGGGGTGCTCCTTGATGACAAACTCCAGGGCGTCCCACACGGCGGGAGAGGCCTTATCCACCATCTTCTTGGCGGACTTGATGTTGTTGGCGTGGCCGTCTTCCACCAGCTTCTTCATGACGAAGGGACGGAACAGCTCGATGGCCATCTCCTTGGGCACGCCGCACTGGTAGATCTTCAGCTCAGGGCCAACCACGATAACGGAACGGCCGGAGTAGTCGACACGCTTACCCAGCAGGTTCTGACGGAAGCGGCCCTGCTTACCCTTGAGCAGGTCGGACAGGGACTTCAGAGCCCGGTTGTTGGCGCCGGTGACGGCACGGCCGCGGCGGCCGTTGTCAATGAGGGCGTCCACAGCCTCCTGGAGCATGCGCTTTTCGTTGCGCACGATGATGTCAGGGGCGTTGAGCTGGATCAGGCGCTTGAGACGGTTGTTCCGGTTGATGACACGACGGTAGAGGTCGTTCAAATCGGAGGTGGCGAAGCGGCCGCCGTCCAGCTGCACCATGGGACGCAGCTCGGGGGGGATGACGGGCAGCACGTCGATGATCATCCACTCGGGCTTGTTGCCGGAGAGGCGGAAGGCGTCCACCACTTCCAGACGCTTGACGATCTTGGCCTTCTTCTGGCCGGTGGCGTCCTTGAGCTGGGCCCGCAGGGTCTCGGACAGCTGCTCCAGATCCAGGTCTTGCAGCAGCTTCTTCACGGCCTCAGCGCCCATGCCAGCCTGGAAGTCGTCCTCGTAGTACTCCCGCAGCTTGCGGTACTCGGCGTCGGACAGAATCTGATTCTTGGTCAGATGGGTGTAGTCGGGGCCGGGATCGGTGACGATATAGGAGGCGAAGTACAGCACCTTCTCCAGGATGCGGGGGCTGATATCCAGCAGCAGGCCCATCCGGGAGGGGATGCCCTTAAAGTACCAGATGTGGGACACGGGGGCGGCCAGCTCAATGTGGCCCATGCGCTCACGGCGCACCTTGGCCCGGGTGACCTCCACGCCGCAGCGGTCACACACCTTGCCCTTGAAACGAATCTTCTTATATTTCCCGCAGTGGCACTCCCAGTCCTTGGTTGGACCAAAGATGCGCTCGCAGAACAGACCGTCCCGCTCCGGCTTCAGGGTGCGGTAGTTGATGGTCTCAGGCTTCTTGACCTCGCCGTAGGACCACTCCCGGATCTGCTCTGGGGAGGCGATGCCAATGCGGATGGCGTTAAATTCAGCGTAGCTCATTACCTCAACCTCCCTTTCTTAGTCTTCATCGCCGTAGGAGTCATCCTGGTCGGCGGTATCATTCTCATTGATGGCCACGGACAGATCGTCGTCGTCGCTGGTCTCCTTCATGGTAAAGCCAGCCTGGGCGAAGTCACTCTCGCTGCCGTAATCCTGGTAGCGGTCGTAATCCTCCTTGAAGCGGCCGGGCTGATAGGTATCCTCGTCCTCGTCCTTGAGCTCGATCTGGTTGCCGTGCTCGTCCAGGACCTGGATGTCCAGACACAGGGCCTGGAGCTCCTTGACCAGAACCTTGAAGGACTCAGGCACGCCGGGCTTGGGCACGTTGAAGCCCTTGACAATGGACTCGTAGGTGCGCACACGTCCGGTGACATCGTCGGACTTGACGGTGAGGATCTCCTGCAGGGTGTAGGCAGCGCCGTAAGCCTCCAGAGCCCACACCTCCATCTCGCCGAAGCGCTGGCCGCCGAACTGGGCCTTGCCGCCCAAGGGCTGCTGGGTGACCAGGGAGTAGGGGCCGGTAGAACGGGCGTGGATCTTATCGTCCACCAGGTGGTGGAGCTTGAGGAAGTACACGTAGCCCACGGTGACGGGGTTGTCAAACCGCTCGCCGGTACGTCCGTCGTACAGCCAGCTCTTGCCGTCCCGGCGCAGACCGGCCAGCTCCAGGGTGTCGGCAATGTCCTTCTCGTCGGCGCCGTTGAAGATGGGGGTGGCCACCTTCCAGCCCAGAGCCTTGGCAGCGTAGCCCAGGTGGACCTCCAGCACCTGACCGATGTTCATTCGGGAAGGCACGCCCAGGGGGTTCAGCACGATGTCCAGGGGAGTGCCGTCGGGCAGGAAGGGCATATCCTCCTGGGGCAGAATGCGGGAGACAACACCCTTGTTACCGTGACGACCGGCCATCTTGTCGCCCACGCTGATCTTACGCTTCTGGGCGATGTAGACACGGACCACCTGGTTGACGCCGGGAGCCAGCTCGGCGCCCTCCTCGCGGGTGAACACCTTCACGTCCACGATGATGCCGCACTCGCCGTGGGGCACCTTCAGAGAGGTGTCACGGGTCTCGTGGGCCTTCTCACCGAAGATGGCCCGCAGCAGGCGCTCCTCGGCGGTCATCTCGGTCTCGCCCTTGGGGGTGACCTTACCCACCAGGTAGTCGCCGGCGTGGACCTCAGCGCCCACGCGGATGATGCCGCGCTCGTCCAGGTCCTTCAGAGCGTCCTCACCCACGTTGGTGATGTCACGGGTGATCTCCTCGGGGCCCAGCTTGGTGTCACGGGCCTCGGTCTCATATTCCTCAATGTGGATGGAGGTGAATACGTCCTCCTTCACCATCCGCTCGTTGAGCAGAATGGCGTCCTCGTAGTTGTAACCTTCCCAGGTCATAAAGCCCATGAGAATGTTCTTACCCAGAGCGATCTCGCCGTCGCAGGTGGAGGGGCCGTCGGCCAGGGTGTCCCGGGCCTTCACCCGATCGCCCACGGAGACGATGGGACGCTGGTTGATGCAGGTGCCGTGGTTGGAGCGCAGGAACTTGGTGAGCTTGTAGGTCTTGGTCTCACCGGCGTCGTAGCGCACGGAGACAGCAGTGGCATCCACACGGGTGACCACACCGTCGCCCTCAGCCAGTACAACCACCTCGGAGTCCTGGCAGTTCTTGTACTCCTGACCGGTGGCCACGATGGGGGCCTGGGTGGTCAGCAGAGGCACGGCCTGACGCTGCATGTTTGCGCCCATCAGAGCACGGTTAGCGTCGTCGTTTTGCAGGAAGGGGATCATGGCGGTAGCCACGGACACCATCATCTTGGGGGACACGTCCACGTAGTCCACCTGGTTGAAGTCCACCTCGATGATCTCGTTGCGGTGACGGCAGGCCACACGGCGGTTGATGAAGGTGCCATCCTCGTTCACGGGCTCGGTGGCCTGGGCCACGTTGAACTCGTCCTCCACGTCGGCGGTCATGTATTCCACCTGGTCGGTGACCCGGGCGGCCACGCACTTGCCGTTCTCGTCATAGATACGCTCCACCTTGCGGTAGGGGGCCTCGATGAAGCCGTAGCGGTTGATGCGGGCGTAGGAGGCCAGGTAGGAGATCAGGCCGATGTTGGGACCTTCGGGCGTCTCGATGGGGCACAGACGGCCATAGTGGCTGTAGTGAACATCTCGCACGTCGAAGGAGGCGCGGTCACGGCTCAGACCGCCGGGGCCCAGAGCGGACAGACGGCGCTTGTGAGTCAGCTCGGCCAGGGGGTTGGTCTGGTCCATGAACTGAGACAGGGGGCTGGAACCGAAGAACTCCTTGATGGCGGCGGTGACGGGACGGATGTTGATGAGGGACTGGGGCGTGACGATGTCCAGGTCCTGGATGGTCATACGCTCCCGAATCACACGCTCCATGCGGGTGAAGCCGATGCGGAACTGGTTCTGCAGCAGCTCGCCCACGCAGCGCAGACGACGGTTGCCCAGGTGGTCGATGTCGTCGGGGGTGCCCACGCCGAAGGCCAGGCAGTTGAGGTAGTTGATGGAGGCCATCATGTCATCCACAATGATGTGGTTGGGGATGAGGTCGGTCATGCGCTCCCGGATGAGGTCGGCGAAGTCCTCCTGAGAGAGGCCCTCGGCGTCCCGCTTGGCCAGCAGCTCCTTGAGCACCACAAAGCGCACCTTCTCGGACACGCCCACGGTCTCGGGGTCGAAGTCCACGAAGTCGGCCATGTTGACCATGCCGTTGGAGAAGACCTTGACGATGTGGGTGCCGGTGTGCAGGTCCTCCACCTCCACAAAGGCCTCGTTGACGCCCAGGCGGTCCAGCTCCATGGCCCGCTCGCGGGTGAGCACCTCGCCAGCCTCGGCCACGATCTCACCGGTGGAGGGGTCGGCCACGGGGGCGGCCAGCTTCTGGCCGGACAGACGGGTCCACATGGTCAGCTTCTTGTTGAACTTGTAGCGGCCCACGGCGGACAGGTCGTAGCGGCGGGGGTCGAAGAACAGCGCATTGAGCAGGCTCTCGGCGGAGTCCACCGTGGGGGGCTCGCCGGGCCGCATCTTGCGGTAGATCTCCAGCAGGGCCTCCTCATAGGTCTTGCAGGAGTCCTTCTCCAGAGTGGCCAGGATGCGGGGGTCCTCGCCAAACATGTCCAGAATCTCGGCGTCGGTCTTGGGGCCCACAGCACGGATCAGGCAGGTAATGGGCAGCTTGCGGTTTTTGTCGATGCGCACATAGAACACATCGGACAGGTCGGTCTCATACTCCAGCCAAGCGCCGCGATAGGGAATCACGGTGGAGGCGTAGGTGATGTTGTCGGCCTTGTCGGCGTTCTTGGCGTAGTACACGCCGGGAGAACGCACGATCTGGGAGACGATAACACGCTCAGCGCCGTTGATGACGAAGGTGCCGGCATCGGTCATCAGGGGGAAATCGCCCATGAAGATTTCCTGCTCCTTGATCTCGCCCGTCTCCTTGTTGCGCAGACGCACCTGCACCTTAATGGGGGCGGCATAGGTGGCGTCCTGGGCTTTGCACTCTTCAATGGTGTACTTGGGGGGGTCGTCCATGGAGAAGCCGATAAAGCTCAGCTCCAGGTTCCCGGCATAGTCGGTGATGGCCTCCACGTCGTTGAACACTTCCTGCAGCCCGGTCTCAAAGAACCACTTGTAGGAAGACTTCTGGATCTCCAGCAGGTAGGGCATCTCCAGAATCTCCTCGCTGCGGGCGAAGCTCTTGCGCAAGGTCTTGCCGTAATAGACGTCTTTGACCGCTCTTGCCATTTGCTGATCACGCTCCACTTCGTAAGAATTTTGCAGGTGGACGCAGTTGCGCACACCCGGGGTTGTTGTCACAATCGGAAAATTCGCTCTTGCATTTCCTGGTATGGTCTGGTATACTGTGCTTAGCCTGGGGGAGTATTCTCCGGGCTTTTGACCATATGTTAAAAGCAATTAATGATACCATAGGATTGCGCATCTGTCAAGGGCTGACACATGAACAAAAGCCACAAGCGGGGAGAAATCCCCGCTTGTTTTTTGTCTCTTTTCCCCGATTCCCTCCGGAATCCCTTAAAATTCACTCTACCATTTTCCCGTTACATATGGTAGGATATAGAGGAGTGTGTCTACAAACCATTGAATCACCATAAAGGAGTCCCACATGATTACTGTTTCTGATCTGTCCCTGAGCTATCAGGGCGCCCCCCTGTTCTCCCACGTGGACCTGCAGTTCACCCGGGGCAACTGCTACGGCATCATCGGCGCCAACGGCGCTGGTAAATCCACCTTTCTGAAAATCCTCTCCGGCCAGCTGGAGCCCACCAGCGGCTCGGTGTCCATCCTGCCCAAGGTGCGCATGTCCGTGCTCAAGCAGGACCAGAACGCCTATGACGCCTACACCGTGCTGGACACGGTCATCATGGGCAACCAGACCCTGTACGAGATTGGCCGGGAGATGAACGCCCTCTACGAGAAGGAGGACTTCACCGACGAGGACGGCCTGCGGGCCGCGGACCTCCAGGCGGAGTACGCCGAGATGGGCGGCTACGAGGCCGAGTCCGACGCCAGCCGCATTCTCCAGGGCCTGGGCATCGGGGTGGACCTGCACTACAACAACATGGAGACCCTGGACGCCCGTCTCAAGGTGAAGGTGCTGCTGGCCCAGGCCCTGTTCGGCGCCCCCGACATCCTGCTGCTGGACGAGCCCACCAACAACCTGGACATTGCCGCCGTGGAGTGGCTCAACGACTTCCTGCTGGACTATGACGGCACCGTCATCGTGGTCAGCCATGACCGTCACTTCCTCAACACCGTGTGCACCCACATCGTGGACATCGACTACAACCAGATCAAGATGTACGTGGGCAACTACGACTTCTGGTACGAGTCCTCCCAGCTGGTGCAGAACCTCATCAAGCAGCAGAACAAGCGCAATGAGGATAAGATCAAGGAGTTGCAGGAGTTTATCTCCCGGTTCTCTGCCAACAAGTCCAAGTCCAAGCAGGCCACCGCCCGCCGCAAGCTGCTGGACAAGCTCACCGTGCAGGAGCTGCCCGCCTCCTCCCGCCGCTATCCCTGGGTGGGCTTCTCCCCCGACCGGGAAGTGGGCAAGGACATCCTCTTTGTCACCGACGTGTCCAAGACCGTGGACGGCGTGAAGGTGCTGGACAAGGTGTCCTTCATCGTGGGCCACGGGGACAAGATCGCCTTTGTGGGTGACAACGAGAACGCCCACACCGCCCTGTTCAAGATTCTCACCGGCGAGTGGGAGCCCGACGAGGGCACCGTGAAGTGGGGCCAGACCGCCACCTTCTCCTACTTCCCCAAGGACAACTCCCCCTTCTTCAACGACTGTGACTTGAACATCCTGGATTGGATGCGCCAGTTCTCCGAAGACCAGCACGAGAGCTACCTGCGGGGCTTCCTGGGCCGGATGCTCTTCTCCGGGGACGACATCTTCAAGCCCGTGAAGGTGCTCTCCGGTGGCGAGAAGGTGCGGTGCATGCTCTCCCGCATGATGCTGTCCGGAGCCAACGTGCTGCTGCTGGACCAGCCCACCAACCACCTGGACCTGGAGTCCATCGCCGCTTTGAACAACGGCCTGGAGTCTGTCAAGTGCAACGTGCTGGTGTCCTCCCACGACCACCAGCTGGTGCAGACCGTGGCCAACCGGATCTTCGACTTCACCCCCGACGGCAAGCTCATTGACAAGCGCATGAGCTACGAGGACTACCTGGAGTCTCAGCTCCACCATGACTAAGCCCGTCTATCTGATGTTGGTGTGGCTGGGGGTGCTCTCCGCCTTCACCCTGCTCCTCTTCGGCTGGGACAAGCTCATGGCCAAGCTGGGCCGCCGCCGCATTCCCGAGGCCTCCCTCCTCTTCGCCTGTCTGGCGGGTGGGGCCGTGGGAGGGCTTACGGGCATGTACCTGTTTCACCACAAAATCCGAAAGCCCAAGTTCTATGTGACGGTTCCCCTGCTGGTTATCCTGGATGCGGTGCTTTTCGCCGTGGTTCTGATGCGAACTTGATAAAAGGCCCTTCTGCCCTGAAAAAAGTGGCAGGAGGGCCTTTTTCGACAATATCTATGGTTGACAAAGGGGAAACAAAGAGTTACAATAGTTACAAATTGGTTACAATGAATCTTTCGCATACTTCTAAGGAGGCTATCATGGCTGATAAATCCAGCACTCTCATGTACAAGGGACACCCCCTGCGCCGCAAGGACAACCTGATCTACTACGGGTCCATGGCGGATAAGTATATCATTATGATCCAGGTGATGAGCACCACCAAGTCCGGCGATCTGGAGATTGCCGACAAGGTCCATCTGGAGCTTCAGCTCACCGATCCCGACCTGAAGAGCCGGGACCGCGTGGTGAAGAAGTCCGATCTTCCCGATCTGTTCTCCGCCATCGACATGGGCTCCATCTGGCTGATGCGTGCTCTGTCTGGAAAATAACCAAACCAACAGGAGGCTGAAACCCATGCACAGTAAGAAGGGACTGATCAAGGTCGCCGCCATCACCGGCCTTGCATTGGTCATGACCACCGGCATTGCCATGGCTTCCATTGGCACCGGTACCGTGACGGCAGATGCCCTGCGCCTGCGCAGCCAGGCCAACACCAACTCCAGCATTCTCACCTTGGCCCCCCACAACAGCGTCGTCACCCTCCTGGAGGAGTTGGACGGCTGGTACAAGGTCTCTTACGGCGATCAGGTGGGCTACATGTCCGCCGACTGGCTGGACGTGACCCTCACCGGCAGCGAGGCTGTGGTGGGTCAGTGCACCGTCACCGCCGACGCCCTCCATGTCCGCTCCGGCGCCGGCACTGGCTACGCCAGCAAGGGCCTGGTGTACAAGGGCACCACTCTGATCATCCAGGAGGACTGCGGCAACGGCTGGTATAAGATCACCGGCGCCGGCTACTCCGGCTACGTGTCCGCCGAGTGGGTGAAGGTGTCTGGCAGCTCCGGCGGCTCCGACTCCGGCAGCTCCAACCCCATTGGCACCGGCACCGTCAACACCGCCTGCCTGAACGTGCGCTCCGGCGCTGGCACCGGCTATTCCCGTGTGGGCTACCTGTACAACGGTAACTCCGTGTCCATTTTGGCCGACTGCGGCAATGGCTGGTACAAAATCTCCTACGGCAGCGGCAGCGCCTTTGTGTGCGCTGAGTACATCACCTGGAACGACGGCAACTCCGGCAATTCCGGCGGCTCCGACTCCGGCAGCAGCGACACCCAGTCCATCGGCACCATCACCGCCGACGCCCTGAATGTGCGCTCCGGTGCTGGCACCGGCTACTCCCGTCTGGGCCTGCTGTACAAGGGCAACTTTGTAACCATCCTGGGCAGCAGCAACGGCTGGTACAAGATCTCCTACAAGAACGGCGTGGGCTACGTCAGCGCTGAGTACGTCTCCATCAAGGATGGCGGCAACAACGACGGCGGCAACAGCTCCACCTCCTCCATCGGGGAGCAGGCTGTGGCCCTGGCCAAGCAGCAGCTGGGCAAGCCCTACGTGTACGGCGCAGCCGGCCCCAACAGTTTCGACTGCTCCGGCCTGTTCTACTACGTGTTCAACCAGCTGGGCGTGTCCATCGCCCGCGGTTCTTCCAGCCAGTACTACAACAGCGGTCGTTTCGTCTCCGTGGACGAGATGCAGCCCGGCGACTTGGTGTACATCTTCGACTCCAAGTATGATTACTCCGGCGGCACCCTGCCCACCACCCACGTGCTGATGTACATCGGCGACAACACCGTGCTCCACGCCTCTACCACCAGCAACACCGTGCGCACCGACACTCTGTTCGGCGGCTATTACGGCAACTACGTGGTGGCAGTCAAGCGCATGGGCTAACATCCCACCATACAAACACCCCGTGGCAATCCATTTCCTGGGTTGCCACGGGTTTTTTCCTCCTCCCTCTTTACAATTCGCCCCGTTTGGGGTACAATACTTTCATCCGATGAATCGGATTGGAAGATTTTTATCGGGGGTGCTCCCAATGAATGATATTGATTATACCCGCAAGTTTAGCGTCAATATGAACAAGGACGACGAAATTCACTCCATCCTCAGTTCCGTCTACGCCTCCTTGCAGGAGAAGGGCTACAATCCCATCAACCAGCTGGTGGGCTACATCCTCAGTGAAGACCCCACCTACATCACCAACCACAACAACGCCCGGGCCCTGATTCGCAAGCTGGACCGGGACGAGCTGTTGCAGACGCTGTTGAAGAGCTATCTGGGCATTTAAGCTGAGCCCTGTACGCAAACCCGCAAGAAAGGGCCATACCTTTGTTGCGGGTTTTTTCGTTGTGCCATGGCCGGGAGGTATTGTTATGAAACTACTGCCCCACAACCACGACATGTACATTGAGCCCACCGACCCCATCACCACCCCCGGAGAGTTCTCTCACCAGCTGATTCTCCACTTCACCCAGGAGGGCAAGGGGGTCACCCTGCTGGAGCCGGGCATGGAGCCGGTGATTGAGGTGGATGGTGTGACCTACGTCTGCCGCCTGGGGGAGCCCTACCGGGCGTTTAACCCCCTGCGAGTGCCCATCCGGTCGGGGGCGCTCAGCCATCTGGGCTATCAGTGGATTTACCTGTATCGCAAATAAAAAATAGGCTTTCCCGGATGGGAAAGCCTATTTTTTATTTCATCAGTAAGTACATAACCGCCTTCTGGGCGTGGAGGCGGTTCTCCGCCTCCTCGAAGATCTCGTCGGCGTGGGCCTCGAACACCTCGGCGGTGATCTCCTCCCCCCGGTGGGCAGGCAGACAGTGCTGCACCATGCACCCGGGCTTGGCCAGAGACAGAAGCTTGTCGTCAATGCAGTACCCGGCAAAGGCCTTTGCCCGCTCGGCCCGCTCCTCCTCCTGGCCCATGGAGGCCCACACGTCGGTGATGACCACGTCGGCGTCCACCACGGCGTCCTCCGGCTTGCGGCACAACTGGAACTTGGGGCCCTCTACGGTGGCGGCAAAGTCCAGCACCCGGGGGTCCGGGTCGTACCCCTGGGGGCAGGCCACGGACACGTCCATACCGCACTTGAGGCCGCCCACGATGAGGGAGTTTGCCATGTTGTTGCCGTCCCCGATGAAGGCCATCTTCAGCCCCTCCAGCCGGGTCATCTTCTCCCGGATGGTCATCAGGTCCGCCAGCACCTGGCAGGGGTGGGCAAAATCGGTGAGGCCGTTGATGACGGGGATGGAGGCGTACTTGGCCAGGGCCTCCACCTCCTCCTGGGAGTAGGTTCGAATCATGATGCCGTCGCAGTAGCGAGCCAGCACCCGGGCGGTGTCCTCAATGGGCTCGCCTCGGCCGATCTGACTCTCCTTGCCGGAGAGGAACAGGGCATGGCCGCCCAGCTGGTACATGCCCACCTCAAAGGAGACACGGGTGCGGGTGGAGTTCTTCTCAAAGATCATGGCCAGGGTCTTGCCCCGCAGCGCATCGTGGGGAATGCCATGCTTCTGGCTGTACTTCATCTGGTCAGCGGTGTCCAGAATCTCCTTGATGTCCTCCCCGCTCAAATCCAACAGCTTGAGTAAATCCTTTTTCATTCTTCGAACCTCCCTGGGAACCATATTATACCTTGGACAGCACGTCGTGGAACACGCTCAGGCCCTTGTCCATCTCCTCCTGGGTGATGAGCAGCGGGGGCAGGAACCGCAGCCCGGTTCCGGCGGTGAGGGTGAGCAGCCCGGCCACATTGAGCTTGGCGCACAGTTCCTTGTTGTTGTAGCCCTCCGCCACATCAATGCCGATCATCAGCCCTAGGCCCCGGGTCTTACCCAGGCAGGGCAGATGCATGTCCTCAATGGACTGGCGGATGTAAGCGCCCTTCTCCTTGACCTGGGCGATGGTGGCGTCGTCCAGCACCTCCAGCACGGCGCAGCCAGCGGCGGCGCTCACCGGGTTGCCACCAAAGGTGGAGCCGTGGGTGCCGGGGCCCAGGATGTTGCGGCACTTCTCGTTGACCAGGAAGCCGCCCATGGGCAGGCCCCCGGCAATGCCCTTGGCAAAGGAGCAGGCGTCGGGCTGAATGCCGTACTGCTGGAAGGCAAAGAGGGTGCCGGTGCGGCCAATGCCCGTCTGTACCTCATCCACCAGCAGCAGCCAGTCCCGCTTCTCACACAGCTGGGCCAGCTGCTGGACAAATTTCTTGTCCATGGGCAGCACGCCGCCCTCGCCCTGCACCAGCTCCAGCAGCACGGCGCACACGTCGTGGCCCGCCACCTCCTGGATGGCCTCCATGGTGGGGTCGGCGCTGCGGAACCCTTCCGTGAAGGGGAAGAAATACTGGTGGAATACCTCCTGGCCGTTGGCGGCCAAGGTGGTGATGGTACGGCCATGGAAGGAGCGGTTGAGGGTAATCACAGTCCCTCTCCCCTTGCCGTACTTATCAAAGGAATACTTGCGGGCCAGCTTGATGATACCCTCGTTGCCCTCAGCGCCGGAGTTACCGAAGAAAGCGGCGGACATGCCGGACCGGGTGCACAGCTTCTCCGCCAATTGGGCGTAGGGCTGGGTGTAGTACAGGTTGGAGGCGTGGCCCAACTTGGCCGCCTGCATGGTCACCGCCGCCAGCCACTTGGGGTGGGCGGTGCCCAGGGACAGCACGCCGATGCCAGAGGCAAAGTCGATGTACTCCTTCCCTTCCAAGTCATATAGGGTGGCCCCCAGCCCGTGGTCCAGGGCAATGGGGTTGCGGCCATAGGTCTGTACCAGGTATTGATGGTCCAAGTCCATCAGCTGTTGAGTGTTCATGGGATTCTCCTCCTTTATCGCACCAGCATGGTGCCCGCTCCGTCGTCGGAGAGCAATTCGATCAAAATGGAATGGGGAATGCGTCCGTCCAGGATGACAGTGGAGTTGACCCCCGAGCGCACCGCCTCCACGGCACAGTCGATCTTGGGAATCATGCCGCCGCTGATGATGCCGTCCTTGATGAGGCCGGGAATCTCAGACACCCCCACGGAATGGATGAGGGTGGACTCATCCTTGGGGTCCCGCAGCAGGCCCCGCACATCGGTGAGCAGCACCAGCTTCTCCGCCCCCAGAGCCACCGCCAGCTTGGCGGCGGCGGTGTCGGCGTTGATGTTGTAGGCGGTGTTGCCGTCGGTGCCCTGGGCCACGGTGGACACCACAGGGATATACCCCTGGGCCAGGGCGTCCTGCACCACCTTGGGGTCCACCCCGGTGATCTCACCCACCAGGCCGTATTTCTCGTCCAGCTGCACCGCCTGGAACAGCTGGGCGTCCATGCCGCACAGCCCCAGGGCCCGGCCACCCATGCGGTTGAGGGTGGCCACCAGGTCCTTGTTCACCTTTCCGCACAGCACCTGCTGCACCACGTCCATGGTCTCCTCGTCGGTGTAGCGCAGGCCGTCCACGAACTTTCCCTCTTTGCCCAGACGTTTGAGCATCTGGTTGATCTCGGGGCCGCCCCCGTGGACCACCACCACGTGGAGGCCCACCAGGGACAGGAGGATGATGTCGGAAATGACGGCGCAGCGCAGCTCCTGGGAGATCATGGCGTTGCCGCCGTACTTCACCACAATGGTCTTGCCGTTGTATTTCTGAATGTAGGGCAGAGCCTCAGCCAGCACTTGGGCCCGGTCTGCCAGTGTATAAGCCATGTTCAGCACCTTCGTTTTTATCAGGAGCGGTAATCTCCGTTGATTTTTACATACTCATAGGTCAAATCGCATCCCCAGCAGGTGGCCTGGTCGTCCCCCTCGTGGAGGTTGACAGCGATGACCACCTCGTCCTGGCTCAAAATCTTCTTGGCCAGGTCCTCGTCAAAGTCCACCCCGGTGCCATGCTGGCACACCAGAATCTCACCCTGGTCAGAGGAGAAGGACACGTCCACATACTCGGGACGGAAGGGGGCCTTGGAGTAGCCCATGGCACACAGCACCCGGCCCCAGTTGGCGTCCGCGCCAAACATGGCGGCCTTCACCAGGGAGGAGCCCACCACGGCCTTGGCCAAACGCTCGGCGGTCTCCTCGCTGCGTGCCCCGGTGACGGTGCAGGTGATGAGGCGGCTGGCGCCCTCGCCGTCCCCGGCGATGGAACGGGCCATGGTCTCGCACACCTGGTACAGGGCCTTGTAGAAGAGGGTGTAGTCGTCGTCCTTCCACTCGATCTGAGTGTTCTCCGCCATGCCGTTGGCCAGCACCACACACATGTCGTTGGTGGAGGTGTCCCCGTCCACGGTGACCCGGTTGAAGGTGCGGGGCACAATGTCGTGGAGGGCATCGGAGAGCATCTCGGAGGTAATGGCGCAGTCGGTGGTGATAAAGCACAGCATAGTGCCCATGTTGGGGTGAATCATGCCGGAGCCCTTGGCAATGGCGCCCACCGTCACCGGCTTGCCGCCGATGGTGACGGTGACGGCGATCTCCTTTTTCACCGTATCGGTGGTCATGATGGCGTGGGCAGCGGCGTCGGAGCCCTCATAGGACAGCTCCCCGGCCACCTGGGGCATCCCCCGCTGGATGGCGGCGATGTTCAGGGTCTGGCCGATGACGCCAGTGGAGGCCACAGCGAAGTCCTGGGCCTTGAGCCCGGTGGCGGCGGCGGCCAGCTCACACATCTTCTCGGCGTTTTCGTGGCTGAGGGGGGCACAGGCGTTGGCGTTGCCGCTGTTGGCCACAATGCCCCGGCACACCCCGTCCTCCAGGTGGCCCATGGTCACATAGAGAGGGGCGGCCTTCACCCGGTTGAGGGTATAGGTGGCGGCGGCGGTACACTCGCAGTCGGACACGATCATGGCCAGGTCAGGCTTGCCTTGGGTGCCGGGCACCCCTGCATGGCTGGCCTTGACCCCGCAGTACACCCCAGCGGCCCGGAAGCCTTTGGGGGCGGTGACACCGCCGGAAATGGTTTTCATATGCAATCTCTCCTTATTGCTTTGGACTGTGGAGGGCGACAAACTCCTCCATGAGCTGAATTTGCTGGTTGACAGACTCCTCCGAGGGGCCGCCGTACACGGTGCGGCCGTTGACACAGGTCTTGAGCTGGAGGGCCTCGTACACGTCCTCGTCAAACAGGGCGCTGATGGAGCGGAAGTCCTTCAAGGGCAGGGTGTCCAGGCTCTCCCCGGACTTGATGCACATATTCACCAGGCGGCCCACAATCATATAGGCCTCCCGGAAGGGCATGCCCTTCTTCACCAGGTAGTCGGCGCAGTCGGTGGCGTTGATGAAGCCGCCGGAGGCCGCCTTGGACATGTTCTTGGGCCGCACGGTCAGGGTGTCCAGCATGGCCCCGAACACGGGCACGCACAGCTCCACGGTGTCGATGGCGTCAAACACCGGCTCCTTATCCTCCTGCATGTCCTTGTTGTAGGCCAGGGGCAGACCCTTCATCACGGTGAGCAGGGTGATGAGGGAGCCGTACACCCGGCCCGTCTTGCCCCGGACCAGCTCGGCCACGTCGGGGTTCTTCTTCTGGGGCATGATGGAGGAGCCGGTGGAGTAGGCGTCGTCCAGGTCCACGAACTTGAACTCCCAGGAGCACCATAGAATGATCTCCTCGGAGAACCGGGACAGGTGCATCATGAGGATGGACAGGGCAGACAGTAGCTCAATGGCGTAGTCTCGGTCGGACACGGCGTCCATGGAGTTGTCACAGGGCTTGGCAAAGCCCAGGGCGGCAGCGGTCTGGAACCGGTCCACGGGATAGGTGGAGGTGGCCAGGGCGCCGGCGCCCAGGGGGCACTCGTCCATGCGCTCCAGGCAGTCCTCCAGCCGGGTCACATCCCGGCGCAGCATGTTGGCGTAGGCCATCATGTAGTGGCCGAAGGTGGTGGGCTGCGCCCGCTGCAAGTGGGTGTAGCCGGGCATCACCGTATGTACATTGGCCTTGGCCTTACGGATGAGCACCTTCTGCAAATCCACAATCATGTCGATGATGGTGGGAATCTGCTCCTTCACATACAGGCGGAAGTCGGTGGCCACCTGGTCGTTGCGGCTGCGTCCGGTGTGCAGACGCTTGCCCGTCTGGCCGATGCGCTGGGTGAGGAGGGCCTCGATATTCATGTGGATGTCCTCGTTGTCCAGAGAGAACTCCACCTTCTCGTCCTCGATGTCCTCCAAAATGGCCTTCAGGCCCTCCACAATCTTCTCCGCCTCGTGCTCTTCAATGATGCCCTGACGGCCCAGCATGGTGGCGTGGGCGATGGAGCCACGGATATCCTGTTCATAGAGGCGGGCGTCAAAGGTGATGGAGGAGTTGAAGTCGTTGACCTGTGTATCCGTTTCCTTCTGGAAGCGTCCTGCCCATAGTTTCATAATAACACAGCCTTTCGGAAATTTCTCGAAAATTTACGGATTTTCTCCGAAGTCTCCCGATCTTTCTAAATAGTCGGAGCGCAGGGACGGCCTGAGCCGCCCCTGCGTGTCAAAGATTATTGCAGCTTGCCCTGCTCCCGCAGCGCCTGCACGGTGTCGGGCAGACCCCACAGATTGATGAATCCGGTGGCGTCCCTCCCCAGCGAGCAAACTCGCCGGGGGCCCCTCGATTTCACTCAAATCGCCAGAAGTGAATTCCGGCGATTTCAATGGCCTACGGCCATTGGCGGCGCACTCGCGCCGTCTCTGGCTCCGCCAGAGCAGGACGACGCCACTCTATTATTACAGCTTGCCCTGCTCCCGCAGCGCCTGCACGGTGTCAGGCAGACCCCACAGATTGATGAATCCGGTGGCGTCGTCCTGGTTGTAGTCGCTCTCCTCGAAGGTCACCAGGTTCTCGGAGTAGAGAGAACAGGGGGAGGTGACGGAAGAGGTGATGATGTTGCCCTTGTACAGCTTCAGCTTCACGGTGCCGGTGACGTACTCCTGGGTCTTGACGGCGAAGGCCTGGAGGGCCTCCCGCAGGGGGGTGAACCACTTGCCGTTGTACACCAGGTCGGCAAAGTCGATGGCCAGCTTCTGCTTCATGTGCTTGGTGTCCTTGTCGATGGTAATCATCTCCAGCACCTCGTGGGCCCGGTAGAGGATGGTGCCGCCGGGGGTCTCGTACACGCCCCGGTCCTTCATGCCCACCAGCCGGTTCTCCACGATGTCCAGCAGGCCGATGCCGTTGGCCCCGCCCAGCTCGTTGAGCTTGCGGATGATGTCGCTGGCCTTCATCTTCTGGCCGTCCACCGCCACGGGCCAGCCCTTCTCAAAGTCGATGGTCACGTAAGTAGCCTGGTCGGGGGCCATGGCGGGGGACACGCCCATCTCCAGGAAGCCGGGCTTGTCGTACTGGGGCTCGTTGGCGGGGTCCTCCAGGTCCAGGCCCTCATGGGACAGGTGCCACAGGTTCTTGTCCTTGGAATAATTGGTCTCCCGGCTGATCTTCAAAGGTACGTTGTGGGCCTCGGCGTAGGCAATCTCCTCTTCTCTGCCCTTGATGTCCCACTCCCGCCAGGGGGCGATGATGGTCATCTCCGGGGCGAAGCGCTTGATGGCCAGCTCGAACCGCACCTGGTCGTTGCCCTTGCCGGTGCAGCCGTGGCAGATGGCGTCGGCGTTCTCCTTCTTGGCGATGTCCACCAGCCGCTTGGCAATCACCGGCCGGGCGAAGGCGGTGCCCAGCAGGTAGCCCTCATAGCTGGCCCCCATCATCATGGAGGGCACGATGACCTCGTCCACCATCTCGTCGGTGAGGTCCTCGATGTACAGCTTGGACGCGCCGGTCTTGATGGCCTTCTCCTCCAGGCCGTCCAGCTCGTCACCCTGGCCCACGTCGGCGGAGACGGCGATGATCTCGGGGTTGTTGTAGTTCTCCTTCAGCCAGGGGATGATGATGGAC
>NHCFR05603__coassemble_298_pt1 | contig 46568 bp, 49 predicted proteins | sample NHCFR05603__metabat2_high_PE_050 | metagenome-assembled genome bin NHCFR05603 | reverse complement strand
AGAGGCGAGGCTCAAAAGCTTGATTATCTTACCACGGGGATGGACATTTGTCAACCCTATTTTTCAAAATTCCAAAAGATGATTTTCCGGTGTCGTGAAAAACAAAAAAGTTGCCTCCTCCATCGTGGGCGAGATGGAGGAGGCATGGTTTTCAAAAGAGAGAGGGAGGAGTTGTCATTTCTGACACTGTTAGGATACCACATCCCAGATTGTGTGAGTGGATATTCTTTGAAGTTTTTTTGAAGAAATTGTGAATAACCCCTCAGACCTGATCTTGGGGCGGTGGGGGCATGGAACTGGTGGACTTGTAAGCCAGAGCTTGCAGGAGGCTCCAGGCTGGCATAGCCTGGTCGGGGTGGTCCAGCTGCATCCAGACATGTTCCGGTGGTATGCAAAACTCGGAGGAATGGGCCTCAAACCAGTGTGATGAAATCTGCGCTTGCATATCCTTCTGTCCCGTCAAAGGAGACCAGGTACCAGTCCTGCCACTGGTTGAGGATGGTCAAGATGGCCCCGTCATAGGCCTTGGCAATGACAGGGGCGGACAGGGAAGGGCGGGAACGGATGTTCAGGTGCCCCCAACTCACATCCACCACCCCCTGACGAGGGGCATTGGGTGCCAGGAAGGGAATTTGGAAGTATTCCGCCAGGGCCTGAACGATGGTCCGGGCGATGAGGTCCAGGTTGCTCTGCACCCACACAGCGTCATCCAGGTTGTCATGGTACCCCAGCTCCAAAAAGACGGAGGGGGCCCGGGTGAGCCGCACCTCTCCAATGGTACGGGTAGGCTCCACCCGCACTTTATCCGGTAAGGGGTAGATCTCCCGCAGATGGTCGGCCATAATGGTGGCGGCTTTGGTGCCCTGGGCGCTGCCGGGGTAGTGGAACACCAGCACACCTCGGTTCTGGCCATATTCTCCCTCTGGGGAGGCGTTGGAGTGCAGCGCCAGGTGTAGGTCGTAGTTTCCTGCATTGGAGGCCCGGATGGAGGACGCAGCCGTCATGTCTGGGGTGTTTCGGCTGTATCGAATCCCGGTGGCCTCCAGGTATGGAATCATGGCATCGGCAAGGCGGTTCATCCACTCCTCTTCGCTGCCGCCGTTGACGTATAAGTTATTCTCCTGGGTGGAGGGAGATAGATAAATAATAGGCATGATGTTACCTCCTTCATCCCAGTGTATGCCCCAAAGGGCAAAGTGACAGCCCTTCCCGGGAAAAGGCCGGGAAGGGCTGCGTGTTACATATGGGAGTATAGGGTGTGGGCCAGACGGGAGAACTCCTCCAGGCCCAGCTGCTCGCCACGGACCGTCTCTGCAAATCCGCACTCGGTCAGCACATCTCTCAGCTGATCTTTGGACAGCTGGCTGCCGTAGGCAGAGGACAGGGCATTGAGCAGGGTTTTTCTCCGCTGGGCGAAGGCAGCCCGGATGACGGAGAACAGCTGCTTGGGGGGACAGTCCACCGGGGGAGTGTCCCGCAGGGTCATGCCGATTACCGCCGAGGTCACCCTGGGGGCGGGGAGGAAGCACTGGGCGGGAACTTCAAAGAGGTACTCGCACACGGCGTGGTACTGGCAGAACAGGGAGAAGGCCCCGAAGTCCGAGGTGCCGGGCTGGGCGCAGATGCGCTTGGCTACCTCTCGCTGAATCATCACCGTCACCCGGCGGAAACAGCCGCTCTCCAGCAGCAGGGTGATGACGGGGGTGGTGATGTTGTAGGGCAGATTGGCGCAGGCCATGGGGGTGAGCCCCTGGAACTTCTCCTCTACCAGTTGGGGGATGTTCAGCTTCATCACGTCGCCGGGGACGATCTCCGCGTTGTCATAGCCGCCTACGGTCTCCTCCAAAATGGGGAGCAGGGAGCGGTCCAGCTCCACTGATACCACTTTGCCCGCTTGTTGGGCCAGCTGCACGGTGAGGGGGCCAATACCGGGGCCAATCTCCAGCACGCCGCAGCTCTCATCCAGCTGGGCACTGTGGGCGATGTCCCGGGGCACCCAGTCCTCAATGAGAAAGTTCTGGCCCATGGACTTGGAAAAGTGAAATCCATGGCGGGCCAGAAGGGCCTTAATATCAGAAAGATTGGTCAAATCCATGATGTGTTCTCCTTTGCCAGCAGTGCGGTGCCGATGGCGGTGGCGCAATCGGCATGGGGCGCGATGACATAGTTGGGGGCGTAGAATTGAGTAAAGACCTGGAAGCGGGCCTTGGCCTGGGGCAGCCGGGTCAGCGCACCCAGCAACACCACGTCAGACACCTGGTGGGCCCCGCAGGCCAGCATGGCCATGGTGCCGGTGCACTCCAAAACCAGGTTTAACAGCCCGGCGGACCAGTCTGCCCGGGTGGAGTCGGGGGAGGCCTTGGCCAGATTGGAAGAGGTGAGGCTGGAGTCTAGGGTCTCCGAGCCCTCGAACAGATCTCCAATGCGCAGATCGACCTGGCCCAAATCGCCTTCATCGGCCAGCTGAAACAGTTCATCCGGGGAGTGGACCCCCAGGAGGCCTCGCCCCAGCCCCATGAGGGTGCCGCCCCCAATACCTGTGCCGCCCAGATGGGTGTAAGCGCCGTTGCGGGCCAGGACAAAGGTGGTGCCTGTGCCCATGTTCACCACCAGGGCATCGTCCTTTCCGGACAGAAAGCAACCGCCGCAGCCGATGGCATCCAGCTCGGACACGGTGCACAGGGGCAGACCCAAAGCGTCCGCTCCACAGCGGGAGCCGTTGAGCCCGGTGACTGCCACATGGGTGATGGGAAGGGAGCGAATCCCGGAGCGCTCCAGGGCCTGCTGGAGGGTGTGGGCGCTGGTGTCGCAGTTGGATTGATAGTAGGTGGTACAGATGCGGTCTCCGTCCAGTACCGCCAGTTTCACGGCGCTGGTTCCGGCATCAATGCCCAAAATCATGGCAGGCACCTCCCTTTGTTATTTCAGACGCAGTTCATAGGCCACCCGGCGTGCGCCTTGGTGCGCCAGGTTTCCACGATACTGAAAACTCACGGCCTTCATGTGGGCCAGCAGTTCCTTGTTCTTCTTGCTCACGGCCATGCGTAGCCAGGGGCTGCCTGCCTGTCTGGCCAGCTCCTCCGCCCGGTCCAGCAGCTTGTCCACCAGGTCGGTGTGGGCGAGGGCAGGGTCCTGGCCGTGGAGGGTGAGGAGCATGCTGCGCTCTGGGGCAGACCACTTGCCGTCCTGAATGCCCAGGTCCTCTTCTGCCTCCAGGGGTTCGAGGGAGAAGCAGGCCGCTGGCTCCGGCCCGTGACACAGCAGGTAGCTGTGAGGGGGCATAGTATCAGTGTGGGGCCAGGGAATGGACGCCCACAGCTCCGGCGTAGCCGGGACGGAGTAGACGGGATGGGGGAGGGGGCGGAGCAGCTCCTCCGCCCGGATTTCTGCCAGCAACTTCTGGTCCTCCTTGGAGGACAGGTCCAGCTGGGCGTACAGGTCAGGGCGGCGGTCCCGGGTGCGGAGGATGGATTGCTTTCGTCGCCAACGCTCCACCTTCTTGTGGTCTCCACAGGTGAGCACCTTGGGTACTTCCATGCCGTGCCACTGGGCGGGGCGGGAGTACTGGGGGTATTCCAGCATTCCGTTCCAGTGGCTCTCGTCCTCAAAACAGGCGTCATGGGAGAGAACACCGGGGATGAGGCGGCACACAGCATCTGCCACCGCCATGGCGGCGATCTCTCCGCCGGTGAGGACAAAATCTCCCAGGGAGATCTCCTCGTCCACATACCCGTCAATGAACCGCTGATCAATGCCCTCGTAGTGGCCGCACACCAGAATCAGATGGTCATACTCCCGGGCCAGACGGCGGGCATCTTCTTGGGTAAAGGTCTTGCCGCAGGGGGAGAGGTAGATGGTGTGAGGTTTGCTGTGGTGCTGATCACAAATGTGTTTCCAGCACTGATAAAGAGGATCGGCCTGCATCACAGCCCCCTGGCCGCCGCCGTAGGGGTAATCATCCACTTGTTTTTGTTTGTTTTTGGTGTAGTCCCGAATTTGATGGGTGAGGATGCGGATGTAGTCCCGTTCCTGGGCACGGCCCAAAATGGACTCGCTGAGCACGTCCCCCACGGTGTCAGGGAACAGGGTCATAATATCAATGTGATACATGCCTCTCACATCCCCTCAATGAGGCGAACCTTGATATAACCCCCGTCCACATTGGTCTCCAGAATAAACTCCGGCACGGCGGGGATGAGAATTTGACGCTCTCCTTCCACCACATACACCTGCTGACGGGAGGGGGAGAGAATGTCTTTCAGAGTACCCAGCTTCACGCCGTCCTCGTCCACCACGTCCAGGCCGATGATGTCAGCCAGAAAGAAGGCGCCCTCAGGCAGGTTGGCGTCCTCTCGGCGGATGTGCACCACCTTGTTTTTCAGCAGCATGGCGGTGTTTACGTCGGACACACCCTCCAGCTGGGCGATGACGCTGTTTTTGTGGACCCGGGCATTCAAAACCTTCACCGGCTTGCCGTCGATGTACAGGGTGGAGAACTGGCAGAGAAAATCGGCGCTGTCCGCCCAGGGGACGATTTTCACCTCACCGCGAATGCCGTGGGTGTTGACGATTTGGCCGCACTCCAGATAGGGATGGATCATAATCGGTTCACCTCTTTGTGTCAAAATCAAAAAGGCGGGGGCTTGCCCCCGCCTTAAGCGGCTGTATCAGTCGATGATGTCAACGGATACCTTTTTGCCCTGACGCTGGGCAACCGAGCGCATCAGCGCCCGAATCTCCTTGGCGATGCGGCCCTGACGGCCGATCACCTTGCCCATGTCCTCAGCGGCTACACGCAGTTCCAAAACGGTCTCTGCGGGAGTCTCGTGCTCGGTCACAGAAACCTGGTCCGGATGCTCCACCAGGTTTTGGGCAATATAAGTGAGCAATTCCTTCATGAGGACCTCCAATCGCGCGCTTACAGGCCAGCCTTCTTCAGCAGGTCACGCACGGTGTCGGTGGGCTGAGCGCCGGTCTTGATCCAAGCCTGAGCACGCTCCACGTCGATGTTGACGGCAGCGGGATTCTGGCGGGGATCATAGGTGCCCAGCTCCTCGATGAAACGACCATCCCGGGGATAGCGGGAATCGGCAACCACAACGCGGTAGAAGGGAGCCTTCTTAGCACCCATACGACGCAGTCTGATCTTAACCATTGTATCTTCACCTCCATAGATTCTAGCATGTATATGGCAATGTCCGTGGGGGACAGAAACCAACCTTAAAAGGGCAATCCCATGCCTTTGATGCGGCTGAGCAGGCCTTTGGCCTTCTTGGGATTGGAGAACTGGCGGGTGAGCATCTGAATCGCCTCAAACTGCTTGAGCAGGCGATTGACATCCACCACCTGGGTGCCGGACCCGGCGGCAATGCGCTTTTTCCGGCTGGAGTTGAGCACGGAGGGATTCTCCCGCTCATAGGGGGTCATGGACTGGATGATAGCCTCGATCTTGCTCAGACCGGCCTCGTCCACATTGAAGTCCAGCTTCTTGCCGTTCATGCCGGGGAGCATGGCGGCAATGTCCTGCATGGAGCCCATCTTTTTCACCTGTACCAGCTGGTCATAGAAGTCAGCCAAGGTGAACTTGTTTTTGCGCAGGCGCTCCATCTGCTCGGCGGCCTTTTTGGCGTCCAGGCTCTGCTCGGCCTTCTCGATGAGGGAGAGCACGTCACCCATACCCAAAATTCGGCTGGCCATGCGGTCGGGGTGGAACACCTCGATGTTGTCCAGCTTCTCGCCGGTGCCGGCAAACTTGATGGGCTTGCCGGTGACGGCCCGGATGGACAGAGCAGCGCCGCCTCGGGCGTCGCCGTCCAGCTTGGTGAGCATGACGCCGTCAATGTCCAAGGCGTCGTCGAAGGCCTTAGCGGCGTTCACGGCGTCCTGGCCGATCATGGCGTCCACCACCAGCAGGATCTCGGTGGGGTTGACGGCAGCCTTCACAGCCTTCAGCTCATCCATGAGCTCCTGGTCAATGTGCAGGCGGCCGGCGGTATCCAAGAACACCATGTCGTTGCCATGTTTTTTGGCATGCTCCACGGCGGCTTTGGCAATGTCAACGGGGTTGGTCTGCCCCATCTGGAAGACCGGGATGTCCAGCTGTTCACCCACCACTTCCAGCTGCCGGATGGCGGCGGGGCGGTAGATGTCACAGGCGGCCAGCAGGGGGCGCTTACCCTGCTTTTTCATCAGTCCGGCCAGTTTGGCGCCATTGGTGGTTTTACCTGCACCCTGCAAGCCCACCAGCATGATCACAGTGGGAGGGGCAGAGGCGATGGCCAGCTTGCTGTCCCCGCCGCCCATGAGAGAGGTGAGCTCCTCATTGACGATCTTAATGATCATCTGGGCGGGGGTGAGGGACTCCAGCACGTCGGTACCTACGGCACGCTCAGTGACAGAGGCCACAAAGTTCTTGACCACCTTAAAGTTGACGTCCGCCTCCAAAAGAGCCATTTTGATCTCTTTCATGGCGACCTTCACGTCCGCCTCGCTGATGCGGCCCTTGCCACGCAGGCGTCGGAAGGTGGCGGAGAGTTTTTCCGTTAAGCTTTCAAATGCCATAGCTTACTCCTGTTTGAGTTTGGCGGTGTGTTCCTTAATACTCAGGGCGATCTCCTCCAGCGTAGAGGCGGTACAGGACCCGGCTCGCACAGCCTGGAGCAGTCGGTCAGCCGCTTCGTCGATGGCCAGCAGTTCTTTCTGGCTCTGGTGGAAGCGGCGAATGAGGTGAGTTTTCTCCTCAATCTCGTCCATGGCGGCCTCCGCCCGGACAATCACGTCCCGGACACCCTGGCGGGAGATGCCGTAGTTCTCGGCGATCTCGGACAGGGACAGGTCGTCGTTGTAGTAGAGGTCGAAAAACTCTTTCTGACGGTCGGTGAGCAGATCACCATAAAAATCATAGAGCATCGACATGCGGTACGCCTGATTCTTCATGGTGAGCACCTCCTTGACCGCAGGTTGTAAAGCAGACGAACTTTACAATGGATACTATACCATAGCCGTCTCGGGCTGTCAAGGGAAAACACTTTCCATACACCTGGGCAAATGCGACAAAAATAATCGCCCCATAAAAGCGTGGTTGGGGATTTTGCTGCAATGAAACGGGGGAGATAAGCTAGGACTGTTTTTATGGTGGAAAGATGGAGAAAATGATGTATAATATGCGTACTGAAATTCCCTGAAGGAGGAACAGTATGGAGCGATTCCACAAAACCCTGGCTGACGGGGTAGAGTTGGTCATGACTCGAACCAACCAATTCAAAACCGGTGTATTCAGCGTGACCCTGACGGTGCCCCTGCGGGCGGACACCGCCACGGCCTACGCTTTGATTCCTGACGTCCTGTACCGGGGCAGTCGGAACTATCCCAACATGGAGAGCCTGTCCGCTGCCACGGACGAGCTCTACGGCGCATCCCTGGGCCCTGCGGTCCGTCAGAGGGGAGAGAGCCAGTGCGTGGGCTTCCAGTGCAGCTTTATTGACGATCACTACGCCCTGGACGGCATGGCGGTGTTGGAGCCCGCCTTTGCCCTGGTGGGGGAGATCCTGCTGGACCCCTACACAGAGAACGGGGTGTTTTACCAGGACTTTGTGGCCAGTGAAGGGTCCAATCTGGCCGACCGCATCGCTGCCCGGGTCAACGACAAGCGGGGCTGGTCCATCTTCCGGCTAGTCCAGGAGATGTGTGCCCAAGAGGCCTATGCTGTGGACAAGCTGGGGGATGCCCAGACCGCCCGCAGCATGACGGCCCGGGAGCTGTGGGACCATTATCAGGCCCTGCTCCGGACCAGCCGTGTTACCTTTTATTATGGTGGTTCTGCCGATGTGGAGCGGGTGGAGCAGGCCATTGCCTGCTCCTTTGCTCCGCTGCTCTCTGCCAGACAGGCCCCGGTGGCGTGCCAGGTGGTGGACCGTCCCCAGAGCGGGAAAGTGCGGGAGATTACCGATGTACTGGACGTCACCCAGGGTAAGCTGGCCCTGGGCTTCCGCACCGGCGGGGTGGTGGTAAACCATCCCCAGTTTGCGGCGCTTCTGGTGTGCAACGCCCTGTACGGCGGCACTGCCCACTCCAAACTGTTTACCAATGTGCGGGAGAAGATGAGCCTTTGCTATTTCGCCTCCTCCATGCTGGATAAGGCGAAGGGGCTGATGGTGGTGTCCTCGGGGGTGGAGTTTGCCAAGTTCGGGGTGGCCAAGGAGGCCATTCTGGCCCAGCTGGATGCCATCCGTCAAGGGGACTTCACCCAGGAGGAGCTGGAAGCGGCCATCCGCTCGGTGGTCAATGCCCTGGTCAGCCGCAAGGACAGCCAAGGCCTGATGGAGGACGACGGGGTGTCCACGGCGTTATCTGGGGGAGACCCCACCCGCCCGGACGATCTGGCCCAGCAGGTGGAGCAGGTCACCCATGCCGATGTGGTGGCAGTGGCCCAAATGCTGGCACTGGACACCATTTATTATCTCACGGGGGAGGAGGGCTGACATGGAACTGCGGGAATATCAGCTGCTGGGCGAGAATATCCATCGCCACTGCCTGGAAAATGGATTGGAGATCCTGGTGGATGTGCGGCCGGAATACGCCAAGCAATTCGCCTTTTTTGCCACCCGCTATGGCGGGATGCACCTGCGCTTTCACAATGAGGACGGGCACTGGGTGGACACCCCGGCAGGGGTGGCCCACTTCCTGGAGCACAAGATGTTTGACTCTGAGGAGGGCAATGTGCTGCAAATCATGGCCGCCAACGGGGCAGTGGACAATGCCTTTACTGCTGCGGCCATCACAGGCTACTATTTTGAATGTACCCGGGGCTTTGAGGAGAATCTGCGCACCCTGCTGAGCTTTGTCACCACTCCTTATTTTACGGAGGAGAGCGTGGCCAAGGAACAGGGCATCATTGCCCAGGAAATCCGTATGTGCCTGGACGACCCGGACGTGGAAGTGTACTACCAGCTCATGGAGGCCATGTATCAGAATCACCCGGTGCGGGTGCGGGTGGCAGGCAGCGAGGCATCCATTGCCCAGATTACCCCGGAGGTTCTGTACCGCTGTCACGAGGCCTTTTACCGCCCGGATAACATGGTGTTGTGTGTGGCGGGCTCTGTGGACCCTCAGCGGGTGGTGGAGTTGGCCCGGGAGATCGTGACCCACACCGGAGGTGGCGTGGGTCAGGCAGACCTGGGGCAGAAGGAGCCGGTTCAGGTGGCCCAGTCCTATGTTCAGCGGGAGATGCCGGTGTCCGTGCCGGTATTTGAGCTGGGCGTAAAGGGAACCCCCGCCCCCCAGGGGCAGGAGCTGCGCCAGCAGCTGGTGGGAGAACTGGTGTGCGACGTGCTCTTTGGCGCCTCTGCGCCCCTGTACACCAAGCTGTATGAGGAGGGGCTTATCAACAGCAGCTTCGGCGGAGACTACGAGTCGGTGCTGGGATGCGCCTACTTGATGGCAGGCGGCGAGAGCCGGGACCCCAAGGCGGTGCGGGACGCCGTGCTGGCGGAGGCCCAGCGGCTGTGCCGGGAGGGTCTGGACCCGGAGCTGTGGGAGCGCCTGAAAAAGGCCGCCTACGGCAGCATGGTGCGGCGGCTCAACTCCCTGGAGGACACCTGTATTGAGTTGGCCCAGAACTATTTCCGGGGCGAGGAGTATCTGAACTTCCCCCAGTGCTTCCAGAGTATTGAGTGGGCGGATGCCAGAGCGATGCTGGAGCAGTGGTGTGTGCCGGAGCGGGTGGCCCTGTCGGTGGTGTGCCCGATGGGTACCGGCGATCAGGAAAGGTGGGATTGATCGTGGTCCATACGGTGTCGTTTCCCGGCCTGGGTCTGGAATTTACCCTTGACCGGGTGGCGCTGAACCTGTTTGGCAAGGACATCTACTGGTACGGCGTCATCATTGCCTTTGGATTTCTGTTGGCGGTGTTTTACTGCACGAAAAAGGCTGCCAGTTTGGGTGTGGACAGCGAGAAACTCATTGACATGCTGTTTTTCGCTGTGCCTCTGGCCATCATCGGGGCCAGAGCTTACTATGTGATTTTCTATCTGTCTCAGTTTCGCAGTGCAGACGGCTCCTTTGACTGGGGGCGGGCCATTGCCATCTGGGACGGCGGCCTGGCCATCTACGGCGGTGTGATCGCAGCGGTGATCACCGTAGCGGTATACTGCAAGGTGCGCCACCAGTCCTTTTGGAACTACGCGGATGTGGGCTGTTACGGCCTGCTCATCGGCCAGGCCATTGGCCGCTGGGGCAACTTTGTCAATGTGGAGGCCTACGGCGGCCTGACCACTCTGCCTTGGCGCATGTGCTCCACCTCCATTGCCAATGAGCTGATGGACAAGGGCCTGCTGGAGTCCCAAGAGGCATATCAGAGCATTTTGGACGGCACCCTGGGCGTGCATCCCACTTTCCTCTACGAATCTCTGTGGAATGTGCTGGGCTTTGTGCTCTTGGTGCTGCTGGCCCGGAAGGGCCGGAAATTTGACGGACAGATTTTCCTGTCCTATGTGGCATGGTACGGCGTTGGCCGTGCCATTATCGAGGGGATGCGCACCGACAGCCTGTACTTCTTTGGTACCGGGCTGCGTACGTCCCAACTGGTGGGAATTATTTCTGCGGTGGCCGCCATTGTCATCATGGTGATTCAATGGAAACGGGGGAAGGGTGTTACGCCGCCCCTGACTGCGGCCGGGAAGGAGCAAGAAGAACATGGCAATTAAGATGGATGGCCTGGCTCTGGCCAAAAAGTTAAAGGAACAGGCCAGGGAGGAGGCGGCGCAGCTGCGGCGCAGACCGGGTCTTGCGGTCATTATCGTGGGGGACAACCCCGCCTCCCGGGTATACGTCAACAGCAAGCGCAAGGACTGCGAGGAGTGCGGTTATTACAGCGAGGAGTACGCCCTACCGGAGACCAGTACCCAGCAGGAACTGCTGGAGCTCATTGGCGAGCTGAACCACCGGGAGGACATCGACGGTATTCTGGTGCAGCTGCCTCTGCCTCGGGGCTTCTGTGAGGAAGAGGTGTTGCTGGCCATTGATCCCGGCAAGGACGTGGACTGTTTCCACCCCTATAACGTGGGAAAGCTCACCATCGGTCAGCCGGTGTTCCAGCCCTGTACCCCCGGCGGCGTCATGGAGCTGCTGAAGGAGTACCACATTGATCCCACCGGCAAGCGGTGTGTGGTGCTGGGACGCTCCAACATTGTGGGTAAGCCCATGGCAATGCTGCTGCTCCACGCCCATGGCACCGTCACCGTCTGCCACTCCCGGACCCCGGATATGAAAGAAATCGCCGCCACGGCGGACATTCTGGTCTCTGCCGTGGGCCAGGTGGGCCTGGTCACCGGGGATATGGTGAAGAAGGGAGCGGTGGTCATCGACGTGGCCATGAACCGCAACGCCGAAGGAAAGCTGTGCGGCGATGTGGTGGTGGAGGAAGTGGAGCCCAAGGCCTCCTATCTCACCCCCGTGCCTGGCGGTGTGGGTCCCATGACCCGGGCCATGCTGATGCTCAACACCTTGACCGCGGCCAAAAACCATTTGAAATGAAACAAGCCCCGCCGATCTCGGCGGGGCTTGTTGCTTACAATTTAGCGGCGTAGTCACACACGGGAGCCAAGGGGCACATGCCGCACTTGGCCTGACGGGCGGTGCAGATAGCCCGGCCATGGAGCACCAGGCGGTGGCAGAAGTCGTTGGACTCCTCCGGAGGGAGAATTTCCCGCAGCTGCTTTTCCACCTTGCCTGGGTCCTTGGTGCCATCGGTGAGGCCCAAACGCCCGGAGATGCGGATGCAGTGGGTGTCTGCCACCACCACACCGGGGGTGTGAAACACATCGCCCAAAATCAGATTGGCGGTCTTGCGCCCTACGCCGGGCAGAGCCACCAGCTCTTCCATGGTGCCGGGGACTTTTCCGCCGTGTTGGGATAGGAGCATCTGGGCGCACAGCACCAGATCCCGGCTCTTGGCCCGGAAGAATCCACAGGAGTGGATGTATTCCCCCACTTCCTCCACGTCTGCCTGGGCGAAGGCCTCCAGGGTGGGGAAGCGGGCGAAGAGGGCGGGGGTGACTTGGTTGACCCGCTCATCGGTGCACTGGGCGGAGAGCCGCACCGCAAAAAGCAATTCATAGTCTTTCTTATATTGCAGCGAGCAGATGCCGTCGGGATAGAGCTGCTTGAGTCCATCCACCATGGCACGGACTTGCTGGGGAGTTTTCATATGTATCACCTCTGGCGATATCATACCATAGACCCAGGGGGAATGTCACGAAACTTTCACGGTTTATCTATTGCTTTATTAGAATAAAGCGGATATAATAGGGCACAACTAGCTCATAAGAGAAAGGTGGAACAACCATGGTTTTGGAGTATATGGATTTTGTATCCAACATGGACCCTGAGGTGGGCGCTGCCATCCAGGCCGAATATCAAAGACAGTGTGACAACATCGAGCTGATTGCCTCGGAAAACATCGTCTCTGAGACGGTGCTGGCCGCAGCGGGCAGTGTGCTCACCAACAAGTACGCAGAAGGGTACTCCGGCAAGCGCTATTATGGCGGCTGCCAGTGCGTGGACGTGGTGGAGACCCTGGCCATCCAGCGGGCCTGCCAGCTCTACGGGGCCAAGTTTGCCAATGTGCAGCCCCACTCCGGAGCTCAGGCCAACTACGCCGTGTATATGGCCCTGTGCCAGCCCGGGGACACCGTGCTGGGCATGAACCTGGACCACGGCGGCCATTTGACCCACGGAAGCCCCGTGAACTTCTCCGGCAAGTACTACAACGTGGTGGCCTATGGTGTGGACGAGGAGACCGGCTACATTGACTATGACCAGCTGGAGCGGGTGGCCAAAGAGTGCAAGCCCAAGATGATCGTAGCTGGCGCCTCCGCCTATCCTCGAACCATCGACTTTGCCCGCTTCCGTGCCATTGCCGATGAGGTGGGCGCCTATCTGTGGGTGGATATGGCCCACATTGCCGGCCTGGTGGCCGCTGGGCTCCACCCCTCTCCCGTGCCCTACGCCCATGTGGTGACCACCACCACCCATAAGACCCTGCGTGGTCCCCGTGGCGGCATGATTCTCACCAACGACGAAGACCTGGCCAAGAAGATCAACTCCGCCATCTTCCCCGGTGCCCAGGGCGGACCTCTGATGCACATCATCGCCGCCAAGGCGGTGGCACTGGGCGAGGCCCTCAAGCCGGAGTTCAAGGTGTATCAGCAGCAGGTGGTGGACAACGCCCAGGCTCTGGCCCAGGGACTTATGAGCCGGGGCATGAATCTGGTGTCCGGCGGAACCGATAACCACCTGGCTCTGGTGGACCTGCGCAATCTGGGCGACCTCACCGGCAAGGAGCTGGAGCGCCGCCTGGACGAGGTGCGCATTACCGTCAACAAAAACAAGGTGCCCGGAGATCCCCGGTCTCCCTTCCAGACCAGCGGCATCCGGGTGGGCAGCCCTGCGGTGACCAGCCGTGGCTTTACCACTGCCGACATGGACCAGGTGGCCCAGTATATTGTGTGGGCGGCCACAGACTTTGAAAACAAGGCGGGGGAGATTCGCCAGGGCGTGGCCCAACTCACCCAGGCCCACCCCATCTACCGATAAGATCAAAAATGTGCCTGACGGCCGAAGCCGTCAGGCACATTTTTGGTTAACCAACTACTTTTTCTCCGTTGATCCATACACACCGGATGTGGCTGTCACTGACCATGGGGTCTCCGTCCACCAGCACCAAGTCGGCATCTTTGCCTGGCTCCAGGGAGCCCACCCGATCCTCCACGCCCAGATGCTTGGCGGGGTTGATGGTAATGGCCTTCAACGCCTCGAAGGGGTCCATGCCCGCCTTCACGGCCAGCCCGGCACACAGGGGCAGATAGGACTGGGGAATGACGGGGTTATCGGTGATGATGCTCACCTGGACCCCGGCCCGGGCCAGCACGCCGGGGGTCTCAAAGGTTTTGTTCACCAGCTCGATTTTGCTGGCATTGGTGAGGGTGGGACCAACGGCGGCGGGGAACCCGGAGCGGGCCACCACTTCCGGGATGAGGTGCCCCTCGGTGCAGTGCTCCAGAGTCATCTGTACCCCGAACTCTTTGGCAATGCGGATGGCAGTGCAGATGTCGTCGGCCCGGTGGGCGTGGGCCTTGAGGGGAATTTCTCCCTTGAGTACGGGAATCAGGGCCTCCAGCTTCATGTCGTACTTGGGCTTTTTTAGAGGATCGTCTCCGGCGGCCTCTTTGCGGGCAAGGTAGTCCTGAGCGGCAAAGAGCATCTCCCGCAGCTTGGCGGCGGTGCTCATGCGGGCGGAGTTGCCCTTGCTCTGATAGCAGCGCTTGGGGTTTTCGCCGAAGGCGCACTTCATAGCCACCGGGTCCCGGAGCACCATGTCGTCCACGCAGTTGCCGTGGGTTTTCACGGCGAAGAAGGTACCGCCCAGCACGTTGGCGCTGCCCGGGCCGGTGCCCACGGTGGTGACACCGCCCTCCAGGGCGCGGCGTACCCCCAGCTCCAGGGGGTTGAAGCTGTCGATGCCCCGAAGGTGAGCGGCCACAATGTCTCCCATCTCGTTGTAGTCGTGGCCTTCAAAGCCCATGCCATAGTTGTCCAGGCCCAGATGGCTGTGGGCATCAATGAAGCCGGGGTAGAGGCGCAGACCCTGGGCGTCCAGCTCCTCTTCGCCGGGGGCGGAGAGCTGGGGGCCAATGGCCTGGATGATGGTGCCGTGAATTAGGACGTCCCCCACATAGGGCTGGGGGTGAACGGCGTCGCAAATTTGTGCATGTTTGATTAACATAGGGACATACCTCCTGGGTCCTTTGTGTATCTTTCGAAATTATACAATAGGAGCCCGAAAAAAGGAAGAGGAGACAGGCTGATTTGTTCATATCTGCTTCATATTTGAAGTTTTAGCTGTCATTGTCTTGCCAATTCGGCGTTTATGAGCTATAATACGTAGGATAGCCATACTATGGCATTTTGCCATGTGGTTGGAGGCGATGAAATGGAATATATTGAGCAGTTCCTGCGCACCGTTCAGGAGTACGTGAAGCTGATCGGCTTTTTTGATGTGTTGGATATGGCCATTGTGGCCTTCGTGGTGTACCATATTTTCCGCTTTGTCCGCCGCAGTCGGTCCGGCCAGGTCGTCAAGGCCATTCTGCTGATCGTGGTGGCTCTGGGCGTTGCCAATCTGCTGCAATTGCAAGTAGTGAGCTTTGTGCTGAACAATGCGGTGGAGCTGGGATTTATCGCCCTGGTCATCATCTTTCAGCCGGAGATTCGCCGCTTCCTGGAGCAGATGGGCAGCGGTAAAATCAAAGAGATCTTTGTCCAAGAGACCATTGACGATGAACTGGAGTACGCCATCCGGGAGACGGTGGAGGCTTACACCTCCTTGTCCAAGGATAAGGTGGGCGCTCTGATGGTGTTTGAGCGCAAGACCATGCTGGACGATGTGCTCAAGACCGGCACGCCGCTGGATGCCCGGGTGTCTGCGGAACTTCTGAAAAACTTGTTTTGGAATAAGGCGCCCCTTCACGACGGCGCTGTCATCGTCCGCAATGGGCGAATTGTGGGAGCAGGCTGTATGCTGCCCATGTCCGGGAACGTGAACATCAGCCGGGACTTGGGAATGCGCCACCGGGCTGGCATTGGCATCAGTGAAAATTCTGATGCAGTGGTGGCTCTGGTTTCGGAGGAGACAGGTTCCATTTCTGTGGCCATCAACGGGATGCTCAAGCGGCACCTGGCTCCTGCTACCTTGGAACAGATGCTGCGCAATGAGCTGATGCCCAAGCAGGAGGAGAGCAAGCCCTCCGGCACGGCATGGCTGACCAATATGCTCAAACCAATAAAGGGGGATAAGCCAGATGGGGAAGAAGATTCTCGACAGTAAGGCGCTCTATGTGGTTTTATCCATCGCCATTGCTGTGGTCATGTGGTTTTATGTGACCTCCATGGATGGAAATCAGGCGAGCAAACCCATTCGAAATATTACCATTACATTTTCCGGCGAAGAGCAGCTGGAGAGTAACGGCCTGATGATCGCCGGGGATGCACCCAGTGCCAATATTACGGTGAAGGCCAAGCCTGCGGTGTTGGCCCAGCTCACCGATAAGACGGTGGAGCTGGTGGTGGATGTGGCCACCATCGAGCGAGCCGGGGACTATACCTTGGCTTATACCGTGAAGCTGCCCAGCAACATCAGCGCCAGTCAGGTGCAGATCATCAACGAGGGGACGGGAAATGTCTCCTTCACGGTGGCGGAGTACCGCCAGCGGGAGATCGAACTGCGGGGTAAGTTTGAAGGCACCACTGCAGAGGGATATCTGGCTGGAGACCAGGAGGACTTTGTCTTCTCCCCCAACAAGATTACCATCAGCGGCCAGGCGGAGCTGGTCAACCAGGTGTCCTATGCCGAAGTGGTGGTCACAGGTGAAAACCTCTCCGAAAACGTGCGTGGGGACTTCCCCTACCGCTTCATCGGAGCCAGCGGCGACGTCATTGACAACCTGGACGTGGAGTGCTCGGTGGCTACGGTGCACACCACCTTCCCCATCTTGGCCACGGCAGATATCCCCTTGAAGGTGGAGCTGGTGGCAGGCGGCGGCGTCTCCCTGGACCAGGTGACCTGCACCTTGAGCCAGGAGTCTCTCACGGTAGCCGGCAGCAAGACGGCCGTGGAGGCCATCCAGTCTGAGGGCTCCATCGTGCTGGGCACCATTGATTTGGGCACCGTCCACGATGGGGATGTGATCACCTTTGATATCGCGATCACGGATGAGCTGACCAACATCAGCGGCGTCACCCAGGTGACAGCCACCCTGGACCTGGACGACTCTCTGAAGAGCAAAACGGTGGAGGTCACCAACATCGACTGCATTTCTCCTCCCGATGGCTGGGCGGCCAAAGCGCTGACCCAGATGGTGGAGGTGGAGGTCCGGGGCAGCCAGGAGCTGCTGGATGCCGTCACGCCGGATAAAATCCGGGTGGTGGCAGACTTGAAGGACATCAACCAGGCCGCCGGGCAATATACGGTGACCGCCAACGTCTATTTGGACAGTGTGGGCACCCGTGATCAAATCGACGTGGTGGGGCGAGACTATAAAATTGTGGTCTCCCTCTATAGAGCCTGATTATGTTTGGATATGTTAGACCGGCCCTGACCCAGCTCTCCCAGGAGGAGAAGGACCTGTACCAATCCGCCTACTGTGGCCTGTGCCACGAAATGGGAAAGAGACATGGGTTTTGGACCCGATTTACCTTAAACTATGACTTGACCCTCCTGGCCATCCTCCTGCAAATCTGCCAGGGAGGTGACCGGACTGTGTGCCAGCGCTGTCCCGCCCACCCCATCCGCAAGCCCAAGGCGTGCCTGAGGGGACCAGGAATGGAGCGGGCGGCCGATGTGAGTCTGATTCTCACCTGGCACAAGTTGGACGACGATGTGAAGGACCACGGCTTTTGGAGCGGCCTGCCATACCGGTTCTTGCGCCGCTGGTTTCACAGGCCATACCGGAGAGCGGCCCAGGCCTGTCCGGGCTTTGTGGACCAGGTGCAGGGCTGTCTGGAGCGCCTGGACCAATTGGAAGCCCAGCGCTCGACCCGGCTGGACGCTGTGGCTCACGAGTTTGCCGCCATGCTGGCTTCCGCGGCCTCAGAGCAGGCCCAAGGGGACCAGGCCCGTATTCTGGAACAGTTATTGTACCATTTGGGGCGCTGGATTTACCTGATGGATGCATGGGATGATCTGGACGAGGATCGAGCTTGCGGGCGCTATAACCCACTGGATGCCCGGTTTGAGGGCAAGGCCAAAGAGGAGCAGGAGTATGTGGCCACCACCTGTACCCATTCGGTGCGGCTGGCATATAGTGCCGCCAGTTTGCTGGAGCTGGGAGAGTGGGAGCGCGTCTTAGAAAATATTTTGTGCGTTGGCCTTCCCGCCGTGCAGAGCGCTGTGATGGACGGACGATGGAAGGAAATCAAAAAGCTACACAAAGGGAGATACATGCATGAGAGATCCGTATGAGGTGCTGGGGGTCAGCCCCAACGCCAGTGATGATGAAGTCAAGCGTGCGTATCGGGAACTGGCCCGGAAATACCACCCGGACAACTACCAGAACAACCCTCTGGCCGATCTGGCAGAGGAGAAGATGAAAGAGGTCAACGAGGCCTACGACGCCATCACCAAGGCGCGCAGCGGGGGCGGAAGCACCGGCGGCGGGTATCAGGGGGGCTATTCCCAGTCCTATGGATACCAGGGCCAGTACAGTGGAGGCGGCTCTTCCACTTCCTTTGCTCAAGTGCGCCAGTATATCAATATGGGAAACCTGGACGGGGCGGAACAGCTGCTCCGGGGCATCTCCAGCAAAAATGGCGAGTGGTACTTCCTCATGGGTAGTATCGCCTACCGTCGAGGCTGGCTGGACGAGGCCAGACAGAACTATCAGATCGCCTGCCAGATGGAGCCGGGGAACATGGAGTACCGTCAGGCTCTGTCCATGATGCAGCAGGGCGGCTATGGGTATAATACCAATATGACCGGAGGGCAGTGCGACAGCCTGGACTGCTGTACCACCATGCTCTGCCTGAACTGTCTGTGTGGGGGATGTAATTGATATGAAACCAGGCAAATCTGCCCGCAACGTCACCTACCCGGCTCTGTTGGGGGCGGTGTCTTTGATTTTGCTGTATGGCTCAGCCATTTCGCCTACAGGTGCCATTGGACTGGTGGCTTTGGCAGGCCTGCCCTGTGCAGGAGTTGTCATTGCTGGAGGCACCACGGCTGGACTGCTGTGTTGGGCTACGGTGTCCATGCTGGGACTATTGTTAGTTCCGGATAAGTTTTGTGTCCTGCTCTATGCGTCCATGTTTGGGCTGTATCCGGTGGTGAAATCGGTGGTAGAGAGCATGCGGCGTAATGTGCTGGGCGTGGTGTGTAAGCTGGCCTTTTTCAACCTCTCCTGTACCGTTGTGGTGTGGGTGACCAAGGCTGTGGCTTTGGATGGACTCCCTTTGGAACGCATGCCCCTGGCGCTGATTTACCTGGCTGGGAATGTGGTATTTCTGTTGTACGACTTTGGATTTAGCAGGCTGATTGCAGCCTACCTTTCTCGCATGAGAAAAGGAACAAATTGGAGAAAGAGCTGATAACCCATGGTGAAAAGTATGACCGGATATGGTCGAGGAGAGTGCAGTTATGAGGGCGGCACCTTCACCATTGAAGTGCGGTCGGTAAACAATCGCTATCTGGACTGCGGCATTAAAATGCCGCGTGCCTATATTTTTGCGGAAGATGCTATGAAGGCACAGGTACAGGCCTCCATTTCCCGAGGAAAGGTGGACGTATTTGTCACTCAGACCGCCCAGGCGGAGGATGATTCCACCGTTGTGGTCAATGAGGGACTGGCCAAGTCCTATATTGAGGCTATGGCCAAGCTGTACGAGCTGGGCCGGGGACAATGGGTGAAGGGGAGCTACTCTGCCACCGATTTGGCCCGCTTCCCCGATATCCTTACGGTGGAGAAAAAGGAGCAGGACCAGGAGCAGGTAAAGGCTGGGCTGCTGGGAGCCCTGGATGCGGCCCTGACCGACTTCGACTCCATGCGGGTGCGGGAAGGGCAGCGCTTGGCAGAGGACATTCTCGGCCGGGCTGTGACCATCGAGGGCCTGGTGTCCAAGGTGGAGGAGCGTTCCCCCCAGACGGTGGCGGAGTACCGAGCCCGCTTGGAGGCCAAGATGGCGGAGATTCTCCAGAATACACAGATCGAGGAGAGCCGGATTCTCACCGAGGCGGCCATTTTTGCCGACAAGGTGGCAGTGGACGAGGAGACGGTGCGCCTGCGCAGTCACATTGCCCAGCTGCGGGAGCTGCTGGACCAGGGCGGCACTGTGGGCCGCAAGCTGGACTTCCTCATCCAGGAGTTCAACCGGGAGGCCAACACCATTGGCTCCAAGTGCAATGACATTGACATTGCCCGGGTGGTGGTGGACATCAAGGCGGAGATCGAGAAGATTCGCGAGCAGGTCCAAAATCTGGAGTGATATTGAGGTGACGGCATGGAACTGATCAACATTGGGTTTGGCAATGTGGTGTCAGCCCGGAAGGTGGTGGCAGTGGTGAGCCCGGAATCTGCCCCCATCAAACGCTTGGGCCAAGAGGCCCGAGATCGGGGTATGCTCATCGACGCCAGCTTTGGCCGCAAGACCAAATCGGTGCTGATTATGGACAGTGGACATGTGGTGTGGTCGTCCCTGACCCCGGAGGTGCTGGGGCAGCGGTTTGACCCCTCGTCACCGGAAGAAGAGCAGATGGGAGAGAAAGAGATATGAAGAAGAAAAAACGTGGCGAGTTGATCGTTCTGTCCGGTCCCTCCGGGGTGGGCAAGAGCACGGTGATCTCCGAGTTGCTCAGCAGCCGACGGGACATCCATTTCTCGGTGTCCTTTACCACCCGGCAGCCCCGGGTGGGTGAGGAGCACGGCGTAAACTACAACTTTGTCGCCCGAGAAGAGTTTGAACGCATGATCCGGGACAATGAGTTTTTGGAGTATGCCCAGTATGTGGACAATTACTACGGAACCTCCCTCAAAATCATTGAGGAGAAGCTGCAAGCCGGCGTGGATGTGCTGCTGGACATTGAGGTCCAGGGTGCAGCCAAGGTGCGGGAAAAGTGCCCGGAGGCTGTGTGTATCTTCATCATCCCTCCCTCTCTGGAGGAACTCTCCCGCAGACTGCGCAAGCGCAACACAGACAGCGAGGATGTGATTGCCCAGCGGCTGGCCAAAGCCCGGGAAGAGTGCCGGGAGTGCACCAAGTACGACTATCTGGTGGTCAATGATAACGTGATGTCCGCCGCCCAGGAGATTTTGTCCATCCTGGAGGCGGAGAGTTGCCGAGTCAACAAGCGAATTCAGTTGGCCGAGAGCATCATCGGCACCAACGACTAATTGGAAGAAAACGAAAGGATTGAAGAATTATGTTGCTCTATCCCCCTATGAAGGACCTGTTGGAAAAAGTGCCCAGCCGTTACATGCTGGTGAATGTGGTGGCCCACCGTGCCCGTGAGATTTCCAGCGAGTCGGAGCAGACCGGTATCCCCCTGGAGGAGAAGGCGGTGACTCTGGCTGTGCGCGAGGTGGCTGACGGCCAGCTGCAGGTGGAGGAACCGGTTGAGGAGACTGAGGAATAAGAAGTCAAAAGGCACGGCCTGTGAAGCCAGGGCAAGCGGCGAGGCGCTGCTTGCCCTTTCGCGGTCAAAAGGAGGAGGTTGACGGGAGGTGCCACAGACAGCAAAAATCGCAGTGGCAGCCGCCGTCTACGCCATTGACCGGCCCTTTGATTATAAAATCCCCCCGCACATGGCGTCCCGTGTGCAGGTGGGAATGCGGGTGGCCGTCCCCTTTGGCCGGGGAAACCGGCTCAGTGACGGCATTGTGCTGGCCTTGGGCCAGCAGGAAAACGTGGATGCCTTAAAACCCATCCAGACGGTTCTAGACCAAGAGCCGGTACTCACCGGGGAGAATATCCAGCTGGCTTTGTGGATGCGGGAACACTACTTTTGCACTGTGTACGAGGCCATTCGGGTGATGCTCCCCGCCGGACTCTGGTACGCTCTGAAAGAGAGCTGGAGCATAGCTCCAGGAGTGGACCGAGAGGATCTGTACCAGTTGGCTGGAGAGGATCGACCGTCGGTGCGTCTGGCGGACGTCCTGTGCGCCTATGGAGGCAACGCGGAACTCAGCGAGATTCAGCGGGCCTTTGACGGGGCGGACCCTTGGCCCTCTCTGCGCCGCTTGTCTGAGGCGGGGGGTATCATCCGCCGGGCGGACGGCATCCCTGGAGTGAAGGACAAGCTGGAACAGCGGGTGGCGCTGGCGGTGGAGCCAGAGGAGGCCTTAGCCCAGGTGTCCGGCCGACGGCGGAGAGCGCCTCTCCAGTACCAGGCGGTCAAAGTCCTGGGCGAGATGGGAGAGGTGTCCGCCAAGGAGCTGTGTTATTTCACTGGGGCCTCCATGAGTACGCTGCGGTCCCTGGAAAAACAGGGACTTGTCACCCTGCGCAAGCAAGAGGTATTCCGCCGCCCGCCTCAGGTGAGCGTGCAGAATACCCAGGCTCCGACTCCTGTGGCCCTCAATGACCAACAGCAGCAGGCCATGGACGGTCTGTGGGCGCTGATGGAGACCCGGCGGGCCGCTGCCGCTCTGCTGTACGGAGTCACGGGCAGCGGAAAGACCCAGGTCTATATCCAGCTCATCCACAAGGGATTGAAAGAGGGTAGGGGCGCCATGGTGTTGGTGCCCGAGATATCCCTTACCCCCCAGCTCATGGACCAATTTACCTGCCAGTTTGGCCAGCAGGTGGCCATTCTCCACAGTGGCCTGTCCACGGGAGAGCGGTACGACGAGTGGAAACGGGTCCGCTCCGGCCAGGCCATGGTGGTGGTGGGTACCCGCTCGGCGGTGTTTGCCCCGGTGCGCAACCTGGGGCTTGTGGTGCTGGACGAGGAGCAGGAACCTACCTACCAGTCTGAGCAGAACCCCCGATACCACGCCCGAGATGTGGCCAAGTTCCGGTGTTCGAAAGAGAATGCTCTGCTTCTCTTGGGCTCGGCTACCCCATCGGTGGAGACCATGTACCACGCCAAGGCAGGCACCTACCACCTGTTTACTTTGGAGCACCGCTTCAACCAGCGGGAATTGCCCCAGGTGACGGTGGTGGATATGCGGGAGCAGTTGCGAGAGGGGAACGGCGTTGCCCTCAGTCAGCCTCTGGTGGAGGCATTAAGAGAGACCATAGACCGGGGAGAACAGGCCATCCTCTTTGTCAACCGGAGAGGCAGTAGCCAGATGGTGGTGTGCGGAGAGTGCGGGGAGTCCCCCAGCTGCCCCCGGTGCTCGGTGCACCTGACCTATCACAAAGCCAATGGACGGCTCATGTGCCACTACTGCGGCTACTCTCAGCCTTTACCCCAGCACTGCCCCCAGTGCGGTGGCATTTACAGCTTTGTGGGGCTGGGCACCCAGAAGGTGGAGGAGGAGCTGCAACGCCTCTTTCCCGGCGTGTCGGTGATGCGCATGGATACCGATACCGTGTCTGGTGTCCAGGGCCACGCCAAGCTGCTGGCCCAGTTCCGGGAGGAGAAAATCCCGGTGCTGGTGGGCACCCAGATGGTGGCCAAGGGGCTGGACTTTGAAAATGTGACTTTGGTGGGGGCGGTGGCTGCTGACCAGACCCTGTATGTGGAGGACTACCGGGGCGGAGAGCGCACCTTCTCTCTGCTTACCCAGGTGGTGGGCCGGGCAGGCCGGGGCGGCAAGACCGGCCGGGCCTTTATTCAGACCTTCACCCCCGGCAATGAGGTCATCCAGTGCGCTTCCCGTCAGGACTATGACGGGTTTTACGAGCAGGAAATCCGTATGCGCCAGCTCCGGGATTGTCCCCCCTTTGGGGACTTCTTCGTGTTGCACATCACCGGAGACCAGGAGCACGAGGTGCTGCGGGTGTGCATGCGGCTGCGCCAGGCCTTTGAGCAGATTCTCTCCCAATCCAGGTATCGCTCCATGGCGTGTCGCCTGCTGGGCCCTGCTCCAGCAGCGGTGGTGAAGGTGAATAACCGCTACCGCTACCATTTGACGTTACAGACCAAAAATACCAGACAAGCCCGGGAACTGGTGGCCCACATGGTGCGCCAGGCCCAGACAGACAAGGCCAACCGGGGTGTGTCGGTGTATGCAGATATCAACCCTCAGGATTAATCCAACAAAGGAGGACCTAACAATGTCTTTGAGAACGATTTTGACCCAAGGAGATCCGGCACTGGCCAAGACCTGCCACCCGGTGGAGAAATTTGACGAGAAGCTGCACGATCTGCTGGACGATATGAAGGAGACTCTGGCCCAGGCCAATGGCGTGGGCCTGGCTGCGCCTCAGATCGGCATTCTGCGCCGAGTGGTCATTGTCATGGATGACCAGGAGAACATGGTGGAGCTGATCAATCCCCAGATCATTGCCTCGGATGGAGAGCAGACTGGTCTGGAGGGTTGCCTGTCTGTACCCGGAAAGTACGGCGTGGTCACCCGTCCCGCCACTGCTACCGTGCGGGCCCAGGACCGCAACGGCAACTTCTTTGAAATGAGCGGTGAGGGCATTGTGGCCCGCTGCTTCTGCCATGAGCTGGAGCACCTGGACGGGCACCTGTTTGTGGAGCACACCGACCGGCTCTACACGGTGGATGAGCTGGATGCCATGGAGGACGAGGACGCATGAGAATCGTCTTTATGGGCACACCGGACTTTGCTGTCCCCTCTCTGCGCCGCCTGGTGGAGGATGGCCATGAAGTGTGTGGAGTCTTCACCCAGCCGGACAAGCCCAAAAACCGCGGCATGAAGCTGCTGCCGCCTCCTGTGAAGGAATATGCCTTGTCAGTGGGAATTCCTGTGTTCCAGCCCACCACCCTGCGGGATGGAAGCGCCCTGGAGCAACTGCGAGAGCTGGCCCCCCAGCTCATTGTGGTGGCGGCCTACGGCAAAATTCTCCCCGTGGATATTTTGCAGCTGCCCCCTCTGGGGTGCATCAACGTCCACTCCTCTCTCCTCCCCAAGTACCGGGGTGCAGCCCCCATCAACTGGGCCATCCTCAACGGGGAGAGCGAGACCGGGGTGACTATCATGTATATGGCGGAGGGGCTGGACACCGGCGACATGCTGGCCAGCGCTGCCACGCCCATTGATCTCAACGAGTCTGCCCAGCAGCTCCACGACCGTCTGGCTCAGATGGGGGCGGATCTGCTGCCCCAGGTGCTGGAGCAGCTGGAGAAGGGAACGGCGGTGGCGGTACCCCAGGACGATGCCCAGTCTTGCTATGCCCCCATGCTCTCCCGGGCCCTGTCCCCCATTGACTGGGCCCACACGGCCACCCAAATCCACAACCAGGTGCGGGGCCTGACTCCCTGGCCCGCTGCCACGGCGGTGGTGGACGGCGTGCGGTGCAAGATCATCCGCACGGCGGTGGGAACCGAGCAGACGACCCAGGCCCCAGGCACCTGCGTCAAGGCAGACAAGCGAGGCCTGTGGGTGGCCTGTGGAGAGGGCACCGTATTGGAAATTTTGGAGCTTCAACCGGACGGGAAGAAAGCCATGGCGGCCCATGCTTTTTTGCTGGGGCACCCCCTGAAGGAGAAGGAAGCCATCTGAGAGGAGTTTACCTATGGGTTCTGCCAGAGAAGCGGCCATGTCGACCCTGACAGCCTGTGATAAGCAGGGGGCCTGGTCTGAGGGACATTTGAAGCGAATCCTAAAAGAGAGCGCCCTGGACCGTCGGGATGCCGCCCTGGCCACTCGGCTGTGTTTTGGCGTGCTCCAGACCCGGATGACCTTGGACTGGTATCTGGAACGCCGCTGCGCTGGTGGTCTGAAAAAGCTGGAACCCAAGGTGCTGTCCATTTTGCGTCTCTCCCTGTATCAAATTCTGTATATGGACAAGATTCCACCCAGTGCGGCGGTAAATGAAGGGGTGCAACTGACGAAAAAGCACTGCCGCAACCCCCGAGCGGCTGGGATGGTCAACGGTGTGCTCCGGGGTATCCTCCGGGACATGCCTCTGCCGCCTCCCCAGGGGAAGGGCGAGCTGGAGACCATCGCCCTCCAGACCAGCCACCCCCGGTGGCTGGTGGAGGAGTTTGCCCAGGTGCTGGGCGTGGACGGCGTGCGGGCCTGGGCCCAGGCAGACAACTGCCAGCCCCCCACTACGGCCCAGGTAAACACGGTGGTATGCACCGTGGACCAGGCGGTGGAGGAGCTGGAGCGAGACGGGGTGGAGGTACAGCGCCACCCCTGGCTGGAAGGCTGCCTGCTGCTGAGTGGCACCGGAGACATGGAGCGGTTGAGCGCTTACCAGAAGGGCTATTTCTACATCCAAGATGTTGCAGCCCGCCTGGCCGTAACGGCGGCAAAGGTCCAGCCGGGCCAGCGGTTGCTGGACTGCTGTGCCGCTCCCGGCGGCAAGTCTTTTGCCGCTGGTGTGGACATGAACAATCAGGGGGAGATTACCTCCTGTGACATTCATCCCCACAAGATCAAGTTGTTGGAGGCGGGGGCTAGCCGTCTGGGCATGTCCATTCTGACCGCCCAGCTGCAAAGCGCCGCTCAGCGCCGGGAGGATTGGGTGGAGCAGTTTGATACGGTGCTGGTGGATGTGCCCTGCTCGGGTCTGGGCATCATCCGCAAGAAGCCGGACATCCGCTACAAGGACCCCAAGCCTCTGGACGGGCTGCCCCAGGTGCAAAAGGGCATCGTGGACAACTGCGCGGCCTATGTGCGCCCCGGCGGGGTGATGATCTACGCCACCTGCACCCTGCGGGAGCGGGAAAATCAGGACGTGGTGGCGTGGTTTTTGCAACAACACCCAGAATTTACGTTGGAGGCATTTGATTTGCCCCATTTTGGGCGCCAGGAAGGCATGATGACGTTCTGGCCCCATATACATCACACAGACGGCTTTTTCGTGGCCCGTCTGCGAAAGAAGGAGGGCTAAGCCGTGATCGACATCAAATCCATGCTGCCTGACCAGCTGGGGGCGTATCTCAAGGAGTTGGGACAGCCCGCCTTTCGCTCCAAGCAGATTTTTCAGTGGCTGCACCGTGGCGTGACCTCCTTTGACCAGATGACCGACCTGCCCAAGTCTCTGCGGGAGACCTTGAAGGAGCAGTGCTACATCACCGCCCCCATTGTGGAGCGCAAGCAGCAGTCCGCCTTAGACGGCACCATCAAATACCTGTGGCGGCTGCGGGACGGCAACTGCGTGGAGACGGTGCTCATGCGCTATCAGCACGGGAATACCGTGTGCGTGTCCTGTCAGGTGGGGTGCAACATGGGGTGTAAATTCTGCGCCTCCACCCTGGGCGGGAAAGTCCGTGACTTGCAGCCCAGCGAAATTTTAGACCAGATTATTTTTACCCAAATGGACAGCGGAGCGGAGATTTCCAACATTGTGATGATGGGAATTGGGGAACCTCTGGACAATTTTGACAATGTGATCCAATTTTTGCACCTGGTCAACCACCCCCAGGGGGTGAACATCGGCATGCGCCACATCTCTCTGTCCACCTGTGGCCTGGTGAAGAAAATTGACAAATTGGCACAGTTGGGGTTACAATTAACGCTAAGCGTATCCCTTCACGCCCCCGATGACGAGACCCGCTCCAAGCTGATGCCGGTGAACCGGGCCGTGGGGGTAGACCTACTGATGGACACCTGTCGGCGGTACTTCCAGCAGACGGGACGGCGTATCTCCTACGAGTACGCCATGATCGACGGCATCAATGACGGAGACCAGCAGGCGGACCTGCTGGTGAAGCTGCTGCGGGGGCAGCCTGGACATGTGAATTTGATTCCCCTGAACCACGTGGAGGAGTCTCCCCTCAAGCCCAGCCGCCGGGTGCGGCAATTCCAGAAACGGTTGGAATCCCAGGGCGTCACAGCCACCGTACGGCGTAAGCTGGGGGGCGACATTGACGCCTCCTGTGGTCAGCTGCGCCGGAAGCACATGCAGCAAGATCAGCTCCAGCCCGGAAAGGACGAAGCCCTATGAACATATTTGGAATGACGGATATCGGCTCGGTACGCAGTGAGAACCAGGACAGCTATGCCGTGCGCCAGCTCAGCGAGCAGGTGGCCATTGCGGTGGTCTGCGACGGTATGGGCGGCGCGCGAGCGGGCAATGTGGCCAGCGCCATTGCAGTGGAGAGTTTTGCTGCGAAACTGGAGGAGCTGTGCCAGGATGGGGTCCCGGAGGGGGAGCAGGACTGTACCCAGCTGCTCCGCCAGGCCTGTGACCAGGCCAATACCCACGTCTACCAGCTCTCCCGCACCGATGAGCAGTATCGGGGGATGGGGACCACCCTGGTGGCGGCATTGCTGCTGGACCAGGAGGCCTATGTCATCAACGTAGGGGATAGCCGCTGCTATCACATCCACGACGGGGAGATTCAGCAGGTCAGCTGTGACCACTCCCTGGTGCAGATGCTGGTCTCTCGGGGGGATATCACCCCAGAGCAGGCCCGCACCCACCCCAAGAAGAACCTGATTACCCGGGCACTGGGTGTGGACCGGGATGTGACGGCAGATTGTTACCATGTGACCTGGCAGGAGGGAGACAGCTTGCTGCTGTGCAGCGACGGCCTGTCCAACGTTCTCACCGACCAGGTTTTGCTGGAGCAGGCTGTGGAGCAGCGCCCCCTGGAGGAGCGGTGCCGCAGTATGATGCGTATGACGTTGGAGCACGGTGCGCCGGACAATGTAACCATTGTCATGGCGCAGCGGTGAACCACAACGAGGAGGAACATTTACCATGGATCAATACATAGGTAAAATGCTCGACAATCGCTATGAGATTTTAGAGCGTATTGGCGTGGGTGGCATGGCCGTGGTGTATAAGGCCCGCTGCCATCGACTCAATCGGCTGGTGGCCATCAAGATACTCAAGCCGGAGCTGGCCAGCGACGCAGAGTTCCGCCGCCGTTTTCAGGCGGAGTCTCAGGCGGTTGCCATGCTGTCCCATGTCAATATTGTGGGTGTCTATGACGTATGCCAGAGCGATGGGCTCAACTACATCGTCATGGAGCTCATTGACGGCATGACCTTGAAACAATATATGCAAAAGCGCGGCACTCCCTTGAAGTGGCAGGAGGCCCTGCACTTTATCTCCCAGGTGCTGCGGGCACTGGACCACGCCCACAGCCGGGGCATTATCCACCGGGATATCAAGCCCCACAACATTCTGGTGCTGCGGGACGGCAGCATTAAGGTGGCCGACTTTGGCATTGCTCGCTTGACGTCCTCTCAGGCCACCCTGACCCAGGAGGCCATTGGGTCGGTGCATTATATCTCCCCGGAGCAGGCCAAGGGCAGCCACATCGACGGTCGGTCGGACCTGTACTCTGTGGGTGTCATGCTCTATGAGATGCTTACCGGGCGGTTGCCCTTTGAGGGCGAGACCCCGGTGCTCATTGCCATTCAGCACATCAATTCCATTCCCATTCAGCCTCGGGAATTGAATCCTGATATCCCCGTGGGTCTGGAGGCCATCACCATGAAGGCCATGGCCCCCAATCCCAACCAGCGCTATGCCTCCGCCCAGGATATGTTGGATGCGGTGACGGAGTTTCAGAAAAATCCCGATGCCGTTCCCTCGGACACCATCCGTATCGACAACATCGAGGAGCCCACTCGGGTGATCCCCGTTCCCGGTGCCCGGGAGCCGGAGCAGCAGCAACCAGTCTCCGACGACACTGGAGCATTGTACGACGAGGATGACGAGTACTATGACGAGGAGGGAGAGCGGACCGAGCGCATCAAGCTGTTCGGAGGCCGTGTCAAGCTTCCGCCCATTGCGGTGGCCGTGGCGGCTATCCTCATCTTTGTGGTGGGTATTGTGATCTTCCTCTTTAATTTCATCCGAGGTGCCATCTTTGCTCCGGCCAAGGAGTACACCGTGCCCAACCTGTTGGGCTATACCCTGGAGGAGTTGGAAAAGGACCCCTCCATCCTGGGCGATTTCACCATTGAGGTGGGCGAGACGGTGTTCAACGAGGAGTATGAGAAGGACCAGATCTGTGAGCAGACTCCTGAGGCCGACGAAAAGGTCAAGGATGGCAAGTCCACCATCACCGTTACCATTAGTGGCGGAACAGAGGAACTGAAGATGATCGATGTCACTGGCTGGGAACTGGAACGGGCATTGAAGAAGCTGGAGGAGGATATGAAACTCAAAGTGGTCACAGAGGAGGAGTATTCCTCCACCACGGAAGAGGGCTATATCATCTCCTACACCCCCAAGAAGGATACCGAGCTGGAAGAGGGGGACGAGGTGACCCTGGTGGTCAGCAAGGGCAAGGAAAATCAGAAGGTCGCTGTGGGCAATTACGTGGATTTGAGCCTGGAGCAGGTGAAGGCCCAGCTGGAGCTGCAGGGGCTCAAGGCCAATGTGAAGGAGTATCACAGCGACACCTATGCCGCAGGTAAGGTGATGTGGCAGAGCATTGAAAAGGGAACCATGGTGGACCCTGGTACCACCATTGACCTTCAGGTCAGCCTCGGCCCAGAGGCCACCCAGCCTCCTGTCACCAATCCCCCGGTGGTGACCACAGACGCCCCGGTGAAGAAGACCATCACCGTGGACCTTAGCGACTACTCCGGTACCATTGATTTGAAGGTGACGTTGGGTTCCACCACCGTCTTTGACGGCAAGTGGAATGCCGATGAGAAGGGTGACTTCTCCCGTGAAGTGACCCAGAGTCCCGGCACCACCAAGCGAGTGACCATCGAGATCAATGGGGAGCGGGTGGAGAGCTATGACTTGGAGTTTTAACGTATGACGGGTACCATCATCAAGGCCCTCAGCGGCTTCTATTATGTGGACGTGGGGGCAGAGCAAGAGCCCATTACCTGCCGGGGCCGTGGGAAGCTGCGCCACCAGAAGATCACCCCTCTGGTGGGGGACCACGTGGCCATTACGGTGACCGAGGACGGCACCGGGATGGTGGATGAGGTCCTGCCCCGCTCCAACCAGTTCCAGCGGCCTATGGTGGCCAATATGGACCAGCTGGTGATTTTGGCCTCCGGGGCCATCCCGGTCACCGACCCATTCCTCATTGACCGGATGGTGTCTCTGGCGGAGTACAAGGGGTGCCAGCCCATCATCTGCTTTAACAAGTGTGATTTGGAGCCCGCCACTCAGCTGGTAGAGCTGTATCAGAGGGCTGGATTTCAGTCCTTTGCTATCAGCGCCCAGACGGGCGAGGGCCTGGAGCAGCTGCTGGGAGTTCTGGATGGGAAGATCTCCGCATTCACTGGAAATTCCGGTGTGGGCAAGTCCAGCGTGCTCAACGCCCTGTGCCCGCAATTCGGCTTGAAGGTAGGCCAGGTCAGCGAAAAGCTGGGCCGTGGCCGCCACACCACCCGCCACGTGGAGTTGTTCCGAGTAGGAGGCGGACTGGTAGCAGATACCCCCGGATTCTCTGCCTTCGATGTGGAACAGATGGAGCTCATCCCCAAGGAGGAGCTGGCCAACACCTTTCGGGAATTCCGTCCTTATCTGGAACAGTGCCGCTTTGTGGGCTGTGCCCACGTCAAGGAGCGGGGCTGTGCGGTACGGGAGGCAGTGGACAACGGCGCCATCGCTCCCAGCCGCTACCAGAGCTATGTGCGCCTGTATGATCAAGTGAAGTCCCGCCCTCAGTGGGAAAAATAAATTGGATCAGGAACCAGACAGCCTCTTCTTTCATATGCTGTATTAGATTTCAGCATGGAAAGGAGAGGCTGTTGTTTATGCGGATCGTCGTTGTGAAGTTTCCCAAAGCCCTGTGTGGGATTATGCGCCGGATTTTCGGCATCTCGGGTTGAGGGAATATCCCGGCCTCCATGGTCATATAGATACCTCAGAATGTGGACAAAGGGAGGATGTCTATGGATATGGAGTTACAGCCTGTGGTGCTGGAGGGATACCGCCAGGTTCTGGACACTGCGGTGACCCAGGAGGAGACGCTGGAGAGCATTGTGCCGGATACTTACCCGGACATTGCCCGCATCGTCACAGCGGTGGGTCGGGTATATGTCCGGGACTGCGAGCCGGGAGAGGGGACGGTGCGGTTGACAGGCACCATCCAGACCACGGTGTTCTACATTCCCGAGGGGGAGCAGCTGCCCAAGACCCTGGAGGTGGCCATTCCCTTCCAGTGCCTGAAAGACCATCCATCGCTGCGCACCACCACCGTGGTGCAATCCAGCGCCACGGTCACCTTCGCAGATGCCCGGGCAATCAATCCCAGAAAAGTGGTGGCCCGGGCGGAAATCATGGTGGAGCTCACCGCTTATGAGCTGGCGGCCAAAGAGGTGAACACCGACGTCCAGGGCGGCCCGGAGGGGAGCTTGGAGAAGCGGCTGTTACCTGCACGGGACATTGTGATCACCGGGGTAGTGGAGAAACCCTTCCTCTTTTCCGACTTGGTGCGCATGCCCCCCTCCAAGGGAGAGGTGCAGCAGCTGCTGCTATGCCGACCCCAGCTAGATGTGATGGAGGGAAAGCTCATCGGCCGTAAGCTAGTGGTAAAAGGCTCTGTGAAGCTGTACCTGGTATACCAGTGCGGGGACAGCGTCACTTCCACCTGTTTCGAACTGCCCTTCTCCCAGGTGCTGGACGTGGAGCAGGAGGCGGGGGACCAGGGCTCTCAGGTGGACGTGCGCCTGAAAAGCGTGGACTGTCGCCTGCGAGAGGGAGAGCTGGAGGTCACCGTGGAGGCCTGTGCCCAGGCGGTGGTGCGCATGGAGCGGGAGGTGACGCTGCTCTCCGACGTGTATTCTGTGAGCTGTCGGCTGGATGCACAACGTGCTCCCTGTCCGCTATGTACCCTGGCGGAGACAGGCGGAACCAGCCAGAGTGTCCGGCACTTCTATCAGACCTCGGTGGAGGCTAAGCAGGTGCTGGACAGCTTCGCCGTGGTCAAGGAAGTGACCCAGCGCAGCGGAGAGCACGGCAACGAGCTGGCCGCCCAGATTCAAGTGCACATGCTGTATCTGGACGAGGAGGGAGAGCTGCGTGGGGCCACGGACAGCGTTCTGGTTACCTGCCCGTACCAAATCCCAGAGGGGTGTCAGCGCAAGGTCCATTGCAGAGCTATGGGCGATTTGACTGCGGCGGCCGTCAGCGGCGGCATTGACCTGCGTTTTGAGTTGGAGTTCCGCTGGCTGACCACCAAGGAGGAGGAACTGCTGTGTGTCAGCTCTGTGGCTTCCACTGGAGACTATGAGGGCCCGTGTAGTCGTCCGTCTCTGGTCATTCGTCGGGTAGATGCAGGCGAACAGCTGTGGGATGTGGCCAAAGCCTGCGGAGCCACCATTCAGGACATCTGTACCGCCAATGAGTTGGCCTCTGAGACAGTGCCGGAGGGAATGATTCTACTTATTCCCACCAAGCGAGTCTGACACGCCAAAATCGGCCGGAGGGTTTCTCCGGCCGATTTTTTGATGTGGCATATTACACAGCTTATCCCCATACACATGTATAGAACTTGCGGTGAGGAGGAATTGCTGTGGATCACAACAAATTGTATGAGGATATCGCCCAGCGCACCCAAGGCGATATTTACATTGGGGTGGTTGGTCCGGTTCGCACGGGAAAATCCACCTTCATCAAGCGCTTTATGGAGACCATGGTGCTGCCGGAAATCCAGAACACCTACCTGCGGGACCGGGCCCGGGATGAGCTGCCCCAGAGCGGGTCCGGCCGCGTGGTGATGACTGCCGAGCCCAAATTCGTCCCGGAGGATGCGGTGAGCCTGTCCATGGATGACGGCAGCTCCTTCTCCGTGCGGCTCATTGACTGTGTGGGCTACATGGTGCCTGGGGCCATGGGGCAGATGGACGGAGACCAGCCCCGGATGGTGACCACCCCCTGGATGGACCACGAGATTCCCATGACCCAGGCGGCGGAGTTGGGTACCCAGAAGGTCATCACCGACCACTCCACCATTGGCATTGTGGTGACCACCGACGGCACCATCGCCGACATCCCCCGGGAGGACTATCTGGAGGCAGAGGAGCGAGTCATTGAGGAGCTCAAAGCCATGGGCAAGCCCTTTGTGGTGCTGCTCAACTCTGCCCAGCCCTACAGCGACCGGGCCCAAGCCATCCAGGCGGACATTGCCCAGCAGTACCAGGTCACCTGCCTGGCGGTGAACTGCCTGACCTTGGACGAGGAGACGGTGGAGGCCATCCTGAGCGGAGTGCTCCATGAATTCCCCATGAAACAGCTGGAGCTGTTTCTCCCCTCCTGGGTGGATGTGCTCCCCTTTGACCACCCCATCAAAAGCCAGCTCTATGGGATGATTCGCCAAGAAGCTGGAGGGTTGGAGCGGCTGCGGGACACAGAAGCAGCAGTGGAGGCTCTGGACCAGCGGGAGGAAATTGCCTCTGCCCAGATCACCCGCATGGACATGGGTAACGGCGTGGTGACGGCGGTGCTGGAGCTGCCACGAAGTCTGTTCTATGAGACAGTGTCCCAGCGCTGCGGCTTGGAGATTCACGATGACGGAGACCTCATTGGACAGCTGGTCCAGATGGCCTCCATGAAGCGGAAGTATGAGAAGGTGGAGCAGGCCTTGGCCCAGGTGGAGGAGACGGGCTACGGCATCGTTATGCCTGACCCTCAGGAGATGACCCTGGAGGAGCCGGAGATCGTCAAGCAGGGCGGGCGCTATGGGGTGCGGCTCAAGGCCTCGGCCCCCTCCATCCACATGATGCGGGCGGACATCAAAACCGAGGTCTCTCCCATCATGGGGACGGAGAAACAGTCGGAGGAGATGGTGGACTTCCTCCTGCGTCAGTTCGAGGGGGACACAGGAAAGATCTGGGACTCCAACATGTTTGGCCGCTCTTTCCACGAGCTGGTGGGGGAAGATTTGCAGGCCAAACTCAAGCGTATGCCGGAGGACGCCCGAGAGAAGCTGCGGGACACTCTCCAGCGTATCATCAACGAGGGGTCCGGGGGCCTGATTTGCATCATTCTGTAAGGAAAAGATGTGTCGCAGAACGTGGGTTCTGTGGCACATCTTTTTTGTAACGTTTGGTATGTTCGGGGCTCTAATGGGTGAGCGAACCAAGTGGAGAAGAGAGCTGAGATCTGATACAATGGGGAAACAAAGTGCCGGGAGAAGGGGGAGAGACATGTCAGGATTTCAAGAGATTTATGAGACCTACAGTCGGCCTGTGTACCGGTTTCTCCTGGCCCTGACCCGGAACGAGACCATGGCCGAAGACCTGTTGCAGGACGTGTTCTATCAGGCCCTCTTACATATTGACCGATTCGAGGGGCGCAGCAGTTTGTACACCTGGCTGTGCCAGATCGGAAAAAATGCCTGGCTGAAGGAGTGCCGCAGACAGAAACACCATGAGACATGTCCCATGGAGGAGATGGGGGAGATGATCTCCAAGGAACTCACTCCAGAGGAACAGGTTATCCAGCGGGAGGAACGTATGCGAGTGCGTCAAGCGATACAGAGGCTCAGCGAGCCCTACAAGGACGTGTTTATTCTCCATACCTATGCCGATGTAAAACTCAAGGAGATCGCAGAACTATATGGGAAATCTGAGACGTGGGCCAGAGTGACCTACTATCGGGCCAAGCAGAAGATTATTCAGGAGGTGTCAAAATGAAGCTATCATGTGACATTGTGCAGGATTTGCTGCCGTTGTACGAGGACGATCTGTGTAGCCAGGCCACCCGAGAAGCGGTGGAGGAGCATTTGAGGGAGTGCGAGACCTGTGGAAAGCAGCACACAGCCGTCCAGGAGCTCACAGAGCCCGAGGTGGAGGTGAAACCCAAACAGGAGAAAAAGGCCGCAGCCAAGAGTTTCAAGAAAATTCGCAACCGCTGGATTGCATCCATTGTGATAATTCTTCTATTGATTCCTGTGCTCTATCTGGGTGTGGGACAAGTCAGAGGCGTGGGGCCAAGCTTTTCTAACCTGCGGCAAATTTACCTCGGCAATCGGTTTATGCACTATATGGAAGCTGGAGATTATGAGAAAGCCTTTGAATATCTGGATTTGAGGAATACCAAGCAACAATGGCTGGAAGAGGGCCATATCCCAGCGGAAGAGCTGGACCATTTTGAGGAGGACACCAAGGCACGTTTTCTGGCGTTGGGGAAAGAACTGGAACAGGCTGGAGGAATTCAAAATGTTCGGTACATAGGAGTACACGGTTACGAGACATGGTTTGCCGCAGAATACAAAGGAGTGGACCGACAGATTATTTTGTGGGTGACCAAGGACGGTGTAGATTCCGGCCATGCAGAGTTGAGTCTAACTGACCCCCTGGAGGCTATGGTGTCGTGGAACTATACCATGTACAATCAATATACTGGAGTGGATATCTCTGACGATCATGGAACATGAGAGAAGGCCGGGAAGCTCGATGGGGCTTCCCGGCCTCGCTGGTTTATCGGTTTTGCAACACTTGAAGCTGTCCTTCGTCCAAAATCTGTACTGTGCCGTACCCCGTCTCCACAGCTCCTTGCTGTACCAATTGCTTCATGGCCCGGCTGACGGTGATGCGGCTCATGCCAATGGCCTGGCCGATGCTCTCATGAGTACACGCCACGGTGTTGTTCTCACCTCGGGGTAAGGTCAGCAGGTACCGAGCTACCCGGCCAATGGCTGGGAGAGAAGCAGTGTCCACGTGGTCGGAGAGAATCCGAATGGTGCGGGCCAGGTAGCGCAGCATGGGCTGGGCCAGCTGTGGGTGCTCCATGAAGATCTGATCCAGTCGCTGCTGGTCAATGGATACTACCAGGCTGTCCTCCAGGGCCATGGCGGAGCTGACCCGGGGGTACTGGTCAAAAAAAGATGCCTCTCCCATCAGGTCTCCACTGCGGTGAATGGTCAAAATCCGCTCGTCTCCCTCCGGGCTGCTGAGAAAGCTGCGGGCGGAGCCGGACACCAGGTAGTAAAAGTGGTGAGGCTGCTCCCCCTGTAAATAAATCATCTGTCCCTTGGTATATAGCTTCGGTGTCTGCCCTTGGGCAAAAATATCCCACTGTGCCATGCCGTTCCCTCCAATCTCCCCAAGATTGTATCACATGTTACATTCTTTTTCCAGAGGCTTTGGCATAATGAATGTACCGAACAACCTGAGAAACGAGGAGGTGCGTCTCATGGGTATGACCATGACGCAGAAAATTTTGGCCCGGGCAGCGGGTTTGGACCAGGTACAGGCCGGACAGCTCTTAGAGGGCAAGCTGGACTTGGTACTGGGCAACGACATTACCACACCCGTGGCCATCAAAGAGTTTGAGAAGGCGGGGTTGTCCACGGTGTTTGACCAGGACAAGATCGCCATTGTGCTGGACCACTCCACCCCCTGTAAGGACATCAAGTCCGCCCAGCTGTGCGCTATCTGCCGGGACTTTGCCCACAAGCATCACATCACCCACTTCTACGATGTGGGCCAGATGGGCATTGAGCACGCCCTGATTCCCGAGAAGGGCTTGGCTGCCCCTGGTGAGGTCATCATTGGCGCAGACTCCCATACCTGTACCTACGGAGCTCTGGGCGCTTTCTCCACTGGCGTGGGTTCCACCGATATGGCGGCGGGTATGGCAACTGGCCTTGCCTGGTTCAAGGTGCCCCAGGCCATTCAGGTCAAGCTCACGGGAAAACTCTCCCCCTATGTCAGTGGCAAGGACGTGGTGCTCCACCTCATCGGCATGATCGGGGTGGATGGAGCGCTGTATCAGTCCTTGGAGTTCTGCGGGGATGGCGTGGCCTCCCTGGAGATGGACGATCGGTTCACCATCTGCAATATGGCCATTGAGGCAGGTGCCAAAAACGGCATCTTCCCCGTGGATGAGAAGACCATCGCCTACTTGAACGGACGGGTGGAGCGGGCCTGGACCGCCTTTGAGGCGGACGAGGACGCCGTGTATGCCCGCACCGTGGAGATCGACCTGTCCACGCTGCGTCCTACTGTGGCCTTACCCCATTTGCCCTCCAACACCCAGCCGGTGGACGAAGTGGCGGGCAAGCCCATCCAGCAGGTGGTCATCGGCTCCTGCACCAACGGACGCTTGAAGGACCTGCGAGAGGCCGCTGCTATCCTCCGGGGAAAGAAAGTGGCCGACGGGGTGCGGTGCATTGTCATTCCCGCCACACAGCACATCTATCTCCAGGCCATGGAGGAGGGCCTCATCGCCGACTTTATCCAGGCCGGGGCCGCGGTATCCACCCCTACCTGTGGGCCCTGTCTGGGCGGACACATGGGCGTGCTCAGCGACAACGAGTGGGCCATTGCCACCACCAACCGCAACTTCGTGGGGCGCATGGGCCCCACCAGTTCCATGATCATTCTGGCAAGCCCTGCGGTGGCAGCGGCTTCCGCCATCACCGGCGTGGTCACCGACCCCGCCACCATTTAAGGGAGGGATGAGAAAATGAAGATTTACAAATACGGCGACAACGTGGATACCGACGTCATCATCCCCGCCCGCTACTTAAACGCCCCGGACGAGAAGTCCCTGGCCTCCCACTGTATGGAGGACATCGACGCTGACTTTGCCACCACTGTGGAGCCCGGCGATATTGTGGTGGGTGGCAGCAACTTCGGCTGTGGCTCCTCTCGGGAGCACGCCCCCCTGGCCATCAAGGCCTGTGGCGTGAAGTGCGTCATCGCCAAGAGCTTTGCCCGCATCTTCTACCGCAACGCCATCAATATCGGCTTCCCCATCATGGAGTGCCCCGAGGCGGTGGACGGTATCTCTCCCGGTGACAGCGTCACCGTGGACTTTGCCACGGGCGTCATTGAGAATCAAACCACCGGGCAGACCTTCCAGGCAGCGCCGTTCCCCGAGTTTGTCAACGGCATCATTGAGCACGGCGGCCTGCTCCACTCTCTGAAAGCCAGGGGGATTGCCAAATGAATTATAAAATTGCACTGATTCGGGGGGATGGAATCGGCCCCGAGATTGTCCATGAGGCGGTAGGTGTTCTGGACAAGGTGGGAGAGAAGTTTGGCCACACCTTCACCTATGTGGATGTGCTGCTGGGCGGATGTGCCACCGATGCGGTGGGAAAGAGCTATCCCGACGGTACCGCTGAGGTGTGCAAGAGCTGCGACGCCGTGCTGTTGGGCGCCGTGGGCGGTCCCAAGTGGGGCAGCGACAAGCCCGCCGAGCAGCGGCCGGAGACCGCTCTTCTGGCTATCCGCAAGGACTTAGGGCTGTATGCCAACCTGCGCCCCGCTGCGCTGCGCCCCGCTCTGGCCGAGGCCTGCCCCCTGAAAAAGGAGACCGCCGAGAAAGGCATTGACCTGATGATGGTGCGGGAGCTCACGGGAGGCGTATACTTTGGCAAGCGGGACCGCTACGACACCCCGGACCGTGGCGTGGAATGCACCGACCTGATGGCCTACTCCGAGATGGAGATTGAGCGCATTGGCCGCCGAGCCTTTGAGATGGCCCGTCTGAGACGGAAGAAAGTGTCCAGTGTGGACAAGGCCAACGTGCTGGAGACCAGCCGCCTGTGGCGATCTGTGATGCACCGTTTGGCGGAGGAGTATCCAGACGTGGCCTATGAGGACGTGCTGGTGGACAACTGTGCCATGCAGCTGGTGCGGGACCCGGGCCAGTTTGACGTTGTGGTGACCGAGAACATGTTCGGAGATATCCTCTCCGACGAGGCTTCTATGATCACCGGGTCCATTGGCCTGTTGCCCTCCGCCTCCATGGGAGATACCGCCCCCGCCCTCTATGAGCCCATCCACGGCTCGGCCCCTGATATCGCAGGGCAGGACAAGGCCAACCCCATTGCCACCATTCTCTCCGTGGCCATGATGCTCCGCTACTCCTTCCAGCTGTCCGCCGAGGCGGACGCCGTGGAGCGGGCGGTGGACCAGGCCCTGGCTGATGGCTGGCGCACGGCCGACATTGCCAAACCGGGAGAAGACGTCATTGGCACCCGCCGTATGGGTCAGATCATCCGGGATAATATTTAACGACCTGGGGAACCTCCGCCGGACTGGATTCGGGCGGAGGTTCCCTCTTGCATTGCTCTGGATTGCTGGCTATAATAAAAATAATATGAATCTGATCATGAAGGGGTTGGGCGCTTTGATTTTGGCTGTGGCTATCAGCAATATCCATGTTACCATCGCACTGTTTGAAGAGAACGGTGACATCCGGTTCCGCTCTGAGCTGGAAAGTGAGCGCAGATACAGTGAAGATCGATGCGCCCTGGACCTCATGGGGGTGTTCCAGCTGTACGGCGGGAAGATCCAGGAAGTACAGGGGGCCATTGTGTCCAGCGTTGTGCCCCAGGTGACGGATATTTTTGTCCGGGCCATTCAGCGTCTGACGGGGAAGCGCCCCATGGTGGTGGGCCCGGGAGTGAAAACTGGGCTGAACATCCGAGCGGATGTGCACAACCAGCTGGGCAGCAACATTGTGGCCTCGGCGGTGGCAGCGGTGGCCCTGTATCCGTCCCCGTCCATTGTCATCAACTCGGGTACCGCCCTGTCCTTCTCCTACATGCGTCAGGCCTCTTATGAGGGATGTTCCATCATGCCGGGTATGGCCATTGCCCTGGAGGCCCTGTCCGACAACGGGGCCCAGCTGCCCCACATTGCCATGGGGAAGGTGGATTCTCCCCTGGGCCGCAACACCGTGGACTCCATGCGAGCGGGTGTGGTGTACGGGTATGCCGGGTCCATTGATCGCCTCATTGACGAGATGGAGCAGTCTGCCGGAGAAAAGGCGGCCTCTGTGGTGGCTACGGGAGAGTATGCCCCAGAGATCTTCCGCCACTGCCACCATGAGATTCAGTATGACCGGGACCTGATGGTCAAGGGCCTGTACTTCCTCTACCGCAAGAATACCACCAAGCGCACCCGGTAAATTTTGCAGCACAAGACGCTATAACATGCAAAATAACCCGTATCCATGGGATTGACTCTTGCATATGTGCAAGAAAGACGGTATAATATGTCACAAATGAAGTGTACGGAGGGATTGACTTGAAAGAATTGTCCAAGATTGCCTCTCAGGTGCAGGCATCCAGCACCATGGCCATTGACTCTCTGGCCAAGCAGATGAAGGCCGACGGCATTGACGTGGTGGGATTTGGCGCTGGTGAGCCGGATTTTAACACCCCGGACGAAATTAAAGCCGCTGGTATCCGGGCCATTGAGGAGAACAACACCCGCTACACCCCCGCTTCCGGTTTGCCCGGCATTAAGAAGGCGGTGTGCGACCGTGTGAAGGCGGACTTCCACGTGGAGTATGCGCCGTCCCAGGTGATGGTGGCCGCCGGTGCCAAGCACTGTGTGTATGTGGCCCTCCGGGCTCTGGTCAATCCCGGGGATGAGGTGATTGTCCCCGCCCCCTACTGGGTCAGCTACATTGAGCTGGTCCGCATGATGGGCGGCGTGCCTGTGGTGGTGACCGCGGAGGAGTCTGCCGGGTTCAAAATCACCGCCCAGCAGCTGCGGGATGCCATTACCCCCAAGACCAAGGCTATGATTCTCAACAACCCCTCCAATCCCACCGGCATGGTGTACAACGGGGAGGAGCTGAAGGCTCTGGTGGATGTGTGCGTGGCCAGCGACCTGTACATTATCGCCGACGAGATTTACTCCTGCCTGCTCTATGATGGGCTGAAATTCACCTCCGTGGCCAGCTTGGGCGAAGAGGTAAAGAAGCGCACCATCCTCATCAACGGTGTCTCCAAGGCCTACGCTATGACGGGCTGGCGCATTGGCTACGCTCTGGCTGAGCCTGAGATCATCAAAGTCATGAGCAACTACCTCAGCCACTGTGCGGGCTCCTGCTGCACCATTTCCCAGAAGGCGGCAGAGGCGGCCCTCAGTGGCTCCCAGGAGAAGATTGAGACCATGCGGCAGGCCTTTGAGGAGCGGCGCAACTACCTGGTGGAGCGTATGAACCAGGTGGAGGGCGTCAGCTGCATCAAGCCCGAGGGCGCTTTCTACGTGATGATGAACATGGAGAAGCTGGTGGGGCGCACCGTCCACGGCCAGGTGATCAACACCTGTGACGACTTCTCCCAGGCCTTCTTGAAGTATGGTCTGGTGGCCACCGTGCCCGGTACCGCCTTCGGTGCCCCCAACTTTGTGCGCTGGTCCTATGCCACCTCCATGGAGAACATCAAGAAGGGTATGGACCGCCTGGAGGCTTTCTTGAAGGAATTCCAGTGAGTTTCCCAACTGACCCTTGCAAAACCTTGCAGGGTTGGATATACTATCACTGTTCGACAAACTAGATCAGGAGGTCATATCACATGGCTAAGATTACGAAGGATACTATCATCGGCGATATTCTGGACATCGCTCCTCAGACTGCCCCCATCTTCCTGTCCATCGGCATGCACTGCCTGGGCTGCCCCTCTTCCCGGGGTGAGACGGTGGAGCAGGCCTGCATGGTCCACGGCGTGGACGTGAACGCTCTGCTGGAGCAGCTCAACGCCAACATCGGCGAATAAAAACCATTGCGGGAAAGAGCGGGTAACCGCTCTTTTCTTGTATCTGACGAAAATGAGGGATTTTTATGGAATTGACGCCGAGATTGCGTGCCATTGCCCAGCAGGTTCCCCAGGGCTCGGTGCTGGCAGATGTGGGCACGGACCATGCACTGCTGCCGGTATGGCTGCTGTTAGAGGGGCGTATCCCCTCCGCCATCGCCTCGGATTTGCGGGAGGGCCCCTTGTCCCGGGCCAAGGAGACGGTGGAGCAGCACGGAGTGGCGGACCGAGTCTCTCTGCGCCTGTGTGACGGGCTGTCCGGAATTCAGGCAGGGGAGGCGGATGTGGTGGCCATTGCAGGCATGGGCGGGGAGACCATTGCCGCCATTTTGGAGCAGGCCCCCTGGACCCGTGAGAACACCTTGCTGCTCCTCCAGCCCATGACCTCCTTCCCGGACCTCCGCCAGTGGCTGGCGGAAAACGGCTACCGGGTGGAGCACGAGACCCTGTGCCAAGAGGGGAGCCGCATGTATACCGTGCTCACCGTGCGGGGCGGTCAGGATGCTCCCATGACCCCGGCAGAGCTCTGGGTGGGGCGCAACACCCCCCAACCCCTGAGAGGGGCATACCTGTCTATGATGGAGGGCAAGGTGCGCCGGGCCCTGGACGGACAGAAGGCCTCTGCCAACCCGGACCAGGCTGTGGTGGAGCAGCTGGAGCAGGTACTGGCAGGCATCTGTGAAATGAAAAAGGAGCTGGAAGCATGAACACCGTACAGCAAATCTATGAGGCCATCCAGAAGAAGGCCCCCTTTCAATATCAGCTGGGGTTTGACAACGCCGGTTTCCTGGTGGGGCGGCGCAACGCCCCGGTGGACCGGGTTCTCATCGCCTTGGACATCACCAGAGACGTGGTGGAGGAGGCAGTGGAGTTGGGGGCACAACTTATTGTGTCCCACCACCCGGTGATCTGGGAAGGGGTCAAACAGCTCACCGACGTTACCCCCGGCGGAGACCTGCTGCTGACCATGGCAGAGCACGGCATTGCTGCCATCTGCGCCCATACCAATCTGGACGCTGTAGCGGAGGGGGTCAACGACGCCTTGGCTTGCAAGCTAGGGTTGACCCAGGTGGAGCAGCTGAGCCAGGATGGGGTGGACGAGCAGGGAAACCCCTATGGCATTGGACGGATTGGCCAGGTGGAACCTCAGAGCGTGGAGAGCTTTGCTGCCCTGGTGAAGGAGCGGCTGGATGCCGCCTGCGTGCGGGTGGTGGACAGCGACAAGCCGGTGCACCGGGTGGCTGTAGGCGGTGGCTCCTGCGGCAGTATGCTGAGTGATGTGGTGGCCGCCGGGTGCGACACCTTTGTCACCGCTGACGTGAAGTACGATGTGTTTCTGGCGGCCAAGGCCCAGGGTCTGAACCTGTTGGACGCCGGACACTACCCTACAGAGAACGTGGTGTGTCCTGTGCTGGAGGGATGGCTGAAGGAGGCGTTCCCCGACCTGCGGGTGGAAATTTCCCAGCGCCACCGAGAGGTCTATCACTGCGTTTAACCTAGGCTGGTATGAGTTGTCCCCCTGCTTCATATGGATGGAGGGAAGGGGGGATGGCTATGAAGCCATGGATGGTGATTCTGCTCATCGCGGCATGTATCCTCTGTTTTTTCGCCCGATGGGGCAAGCTGGTGGTGCCCACAGTGGCCCAGGTAGACGCGGGACATCCTGTCGTGGTGCTGGATGCCGGCCACGGTGGAGAGGACGGTGGAGCCGTCACCGCTTCGGGACACCGGGAGAGTGAGATCAATCTCCAAATCGTAAAGAAGCTGGAGTATTTCATGGCTCTGTGCGGAGTGGAGCCGGTGCTCACCCGGACGGAAGACGTCTCGCTCCATACGCCGGGGGCAGAGGAGAGGGGAGAGCGGAAACGCTCCGATTTGGACTATCGGGTCCAGTTGGTCAACGACACCCCAGGGGCCATGCTCATCAGCATCCATCAAAACCAATATTCCGACCCCTCGGTACGAGGGGCACAGGTGTTTTACACTCTGGGCGATGTGGGGCGGCAGTGGGGAGAATATACCCAGCAGATGCTCCAGGAGACGGTGGACAGCTCCAACACCAAAAAGGCCAAGCAGGTGTCCGAGGACGTGTATCTCTTTTCCCATATCTCCTGTCCTGGCCTGTTGGTGGAGTGTGGCTTTCTCAGCAATGGGCTGGAGGCCTCGCTGCTTCTCACAGACGGGTATCAGACTCGGCTGTCCATGGCCATCACCGGAGCTTACCTCCACCAAATGCAAATGATAAACCGAGCCTCAGGAGGAATCTGAATGGCAAAAAATAAAACTGTGTACTACTGCACCCAGTGCGGCAACGAGACTCCCAAATGGCAGGGCAGATGTCTGGCCTGCGGGGCCTGGAACACCATTGTAGAGCAGCCCGCCGCCACGGCGGAGAGCAAGAAAAAAGCAGGGGGGAGCCTGTCCACCTCGCCCCTGCGAAAGCCCCGTCCCATGGATGACGTGGAAGCCACCGACGAACTGCGTTTCCCCACGGGAATGAGCGAGTTGGACCGCGTGCTGGGCGGGGGGGCCGTGAAGGGCTCTCTGGTGCTGGTGGGCGGCGCTCCGGGTATCGGTAAGTCCACCTTGATGCTGCAAATCTGCAACAGCCTGTGCCAGTTTGCCTCGGTGCTCTATGTGTCCGGCGAGGAGTCGGAGCGGCAGATTAAGCTGCGGGCCCAGCGGCTGGGTATCTCCGGGCAGGGTCTGTATCTCTACTCGGAGACCAACCTGGACGATGTGGTGGCGGCGGTGGAGGAGCAAAAGCCGGATATTTTGATTGTGGACTCCATTCAGACGGTGTACAACGGGGAGTCCAACTCCTCTCCCGGCAGCGTGGCCCAGGTCAAGGAGTGCACCATGACCCTGATGCACCTGGCCAAGGGGCTGGGTGTTACCGTCTTTGTGGTGGGCCACATCAACAAAGAAGGCTCCCTGGCAGGCCCAAAGGTGTTGGAGCACATGGTGGACTGTGTGCTGCATTTTGAAGGGGAGGAGCACAACTCCTACCGCATTCTCCGGGCGGCCAAAAACCGCTTCGGTGCCACCAATGAGATCGGTGTGTTTGAGATGGGAGACCAGGGCCTGTCCCAGGTGCCAAACCCCTCGGAGGCGTTGCTGTCCGGGCGGCCTCAGAATACCCCGGGCTCCTGTGTCACCTGTGTCATGGAGGGCGTGCGCCCGGTATTGGCAGAGATCCAGGCGCTGCTCACCCCGTCGGCCTACGGCACGTCCCGGCGCTCCTGTAACGGCTTTGACTACAACCGGGCCATGATGCTCTCCGCAGTGCTGGAAAAACGTGGAGGACTCATGGTGTCCAACTGTGACGTGTACGTCAACGTCATTGGCGGCCTGAGCATTACAGAGCCGGCGGCGGACCTGGCGCTCATCGTGGCCTTGGCGTCCAGCTTCCGGGACAAGCCGGTGCCGTATGATTTGGCGGCCATCGGCGAAGTGGGCCTGACGGGCGAGCTGCGGGCGGTGCATGCGTTGAATCAGCGGCTCAGTGAGGTGCAGCGGCTGGGCTTTACCAAATGCTTGATTCCAGCCCGGCACAGCGGAAAGCTGGTGGTGCCGGATGGCTTACAGCTCATTGAGGTGCACAACATCCGGCAAGCGATTGCGGTGCTTGTGTGAGTCTTTGGGCTCATAATTCAGACAAGGGTGGTCGGTGCCGTCCTGAGCGGCGTTGCGCATAGGTTGTGCACCCGTTGTGTACAGGGTGCACCGGCCATCGGTCTGATGCCGACAGGAGAGGGTACACGGAATGAGACTCATAACTTGACCTCCAATTCTGGTGTGCCGGGAACTCCTGTTTGAACACACTAGTAACTCAACAAAATTAAAATTTTGTTGAGTTGAGGGTAGGGGGCTCCCGGAAATTTGATACCCATAGTATGATCCGGCCAGCCTGGCTTTATGTATGCAAATATGGTGATTTTACATGAAAATTGACTATCAAACTCAAGCGCCGCCGGTGCTGCGGGATTTTCTCGCGTATCACGAGACCATTCAGGGACATTCGTCCAAAACGGTTGATGAATATTTTCTTGATCTGCGCAACTTTCTCAGATACATGAAACTTGAAAAAGGCTTGGTGCCCAGATCCACGCCGCTGGACGAAATCTCCATTGACGACGTGGATGTCTCGCTGGTGCGCTCTGTGACGCTGGCCGACGTGTACGCATATCTCAGCTTTCTCAGCCGCAGCCGCGCCAAGAATCACAATTCGCCCCAGGCCGGTTGCGGCCTTGAGGCGTCTACCAGAGCTCGGAAAGTTGCGTCAATCCGTTCCTTTTATAAGTATCTTGTAAACAAAGCCAAAGTTCTCACGGAAAACCCCATTCAGGAACTGGACGCGCCCAGACAGCGCCAGACACTGCCGCGATTTTTAACTCTGGATGAGTGTATTCAGCTGCTGGACAGCATCGACGGGGCCAATTCTGAGCGAGATTTTTGTATTATTACCTTATTTTTAAACTGTGGACTGCGAATTTCTGAG
>NHCFR05603__coassemble_265_pt1 | contig 52325 bp, 55 predicted proteins | sample NHCFR05603__metabat2_high_PE_050 | metagenome-assembled genome bin NHCFR05603 | reverse complement strand
TTATGAAGCGATTTACCGGGCATACCGAACCATGGGGCACCTTTCTGGATGTGAAGCACTGGCCTGCCATCAAAAATCCTCGGAAGTACGCCGGGCAGCGTGTGGTCATCGGCTCGGTGACAGACGGATACCTGCCTCAGGAGGAGCAATTCGGCAACACCCGCAGGCTGTTGGAGCAGCTCAAAGGCAGCGGCGCGGAGATCCTGATCTGTACCAAATCCGACTTGGTGGTGCGGGACATCGACCTGCTGAAAGAGATGGGAAAAGTCACTGTTTCCTGGTCGATCAACACCCTGGATGAGGGTTTCAAAAATGACATGGACAATGCCGTCAGCATTGAACGGCGGTTGGACGCCATGAAGCAGGTCTATGATGCAGGCATCCGCACCGTGTGCTTTATCGCTCCGGTTTTTCCCGGTATCACGGATTTCGAGGCCATCTTCCACCGGGTGAAAGACCAGTGCGACCTGGTGTGGCTGGAAAATCTGAATCTGCGGGGCGGCTTCAAAAAAGACATCTTAGCCTATATCCAGGAGAAATATCCTCACCTGTTCCCCCTGTACGATACCATCTACAACAAGGGGGACAGAAGATGCTTTCATGCCTTGGAGGAGCAAGCGAAGCGCCTTGCGGGAGAATATGATTGTCCTTTCGTGGACAACGAACTGCCCTACGGCCGGGCAGAGCCGGGGCATCCGGTCATTGTGGATTATTTTTACCACGAGGAAGTGCGCGGCTCGGAGAACACCGGCCTTAGAAATCGGTGAACCCCCTTGGCGCAAAGTGAACCCCCTAACGCAAAAGGGGGTTCATTTGTATCACAATTCGTGTCATTTTCCAAAAATCCCGAACGCGAATGCGTTCGGGATTTTTACTTATTACCTCTTCACTATTCACTTTTCACTAACTTCTACTGCCCCCTGGGCTTTCTTCTTGGCTTCGATTTCATTGAGTATCTCAGCCTTCACCTCCTCAAAATGCCTCCAGAATGCCGCCCGTTCCTCCTCTGTCTTAGGTTTGGGATCTTTGATTTTCATCCCGTACAGATCCTCCAGCATCTTCTTTAGCTTTAGAGTTTCTGCTTGTTCGTCCATAACCGATCGCTTCTTTCTGTTTTTCTTCATCCTATGGCAGCGCTGCCGTCCATGTCAAGAATCTTTGCTCGCATCCCCTTCACATCCACTGGAAGGATAGCTATTTCAATCATCCCACTCAGGATAATCCGGCGCCCATTCCACATAGCCCGACTCCTGATATTTCCTTTGTGCGTTGTGTCTTTGCTGGTGCGTCTTATGGTTGGGATTAAGCTGATTGCTGTGATGATTCAAGTTTGCTTGATAAGCCTTATTATTGGGGTTATTTTGATTGGCCCAGGCATTCAGCTGTTCTTGCGTATGGGTCTTTCCAGACACTTTTTTCATAATAAACCTCCTTTCTGAGCCAAAAAAACACGCCCCTCTGTCTTGGGCGTGGAAGCAAATACCTATTTAATATTGCTTTACACGTACCAAAACAAAGCCAAGGAACCATGTTCTTTGACTCGATTTTTGTCGTGTAAAGCTATGAAACATAGGGGAACTACTACAAGTCACACACAACTACTTTCTCAATTCATAACGAGCATCTGAAAGAATTGATGAGTTTCACGGTTTACTCGTTTCATTGTAAGACATCCAAAGTTAACCCCAAGCCTGTTTTATGTGCTCGTTACATAAAGACGCAGCTGTTTGAAAACTGATAAGAATGTCCAAGTTCAATATAGTACTAAAATGCGAAAAAGTCAACAGAAGAAGGACCGCAGTTTGATGCCCATCCCATCAAACTGCGGTCCTTCTTTATTTTTTCCTGGTGGGCTTCACATTTACATCCTGACACGACGCATCCCCTTCGCGAATATCCTCCAGGGCCGAGCGGACTGCGGCAATCACAAAAGCTGAAAACGTACAATTTTTACCCTGAATTGCCTGTTCCACTTCTTCTACTACGTCGCTGGGAAAGCGAATGGTCTTGTTGACGGTGGGCGGCGTGGATGGTATCTCAAATCTGGCCATAGATGTTTCCTCGCAATACTTTTGTATTGCAAATAGTCTATCCCACAATTTCTAGAAAGTATGCATTGCATTTGCAATGCATACTTGGTATGATGGACGAGAGGTGATATCTTGCGGCCCTCTGTTACTTCTTCCTGCCTGGCTTCACATTCACATCCGGTCGGATGGTTCCGTCAATTTCTCCATGCTCCTGTTCAAAAGCTTTGATATTCTCCCGAATCAAAACCAGAATGTGACTGTTGACCGAACGCCCCTCATAGTCGGCCACAAAGCCCAGCTTCTCCAGCATTTCTTCCTCAATGCGAATAGACACACTTTTAATTGCCATAAAATCACCTTTATAGATATATTGTGTGTTCATTATACCATAAGACATGTTTACATGGCGCTGTATTTGCTCCCCCCTCCTTGACGCTCTCCCATCCAAAACTTATACTGTATCTACCCATACCCCCGGAGGAAGGAGGAACGCCCACCATGAGTCGGGATATCTGGAACCCCTGGCACGGCTGCCGCAAGTTCAGCGAGGGCTGCGACCACTGCTACATGTTTTACCAGGACAGCCAGCGGGACCGATTTGGCGGGGACATTTACAAGGTCAAAACCAACTTCAATCTGCCCTTGAAAAAGGACCGACAGGGCAACTATAAAATCAAGAGCGGAGAATCTCTCCGGGTGTGCATGACCAGCGACTTTTTTCTGGAAGAGGCGGACCCATGGCGGGACGAGGTGTGGGACATGATCCGCCAGCGCTCCGACGTCCACTTCTTCCTCCTGACCAAGCGGGCCCACCGCATCCGGGCGTGTCTGCCCTGGGACTGGCTGGACGGCTGGGAGCACGTGTCCCTGAATGTCACGGCAGAAAACCAACGGCGGGCCGATGAGCGGCTCCCCATCCTCCTGGACCTTCCCGCCAAACACAAGGGCGTCATGGTGGCCCCCTTTCTAGGGCCGGTGGATTTGGCCTCCTACCTGGCCACCGGACAGCTGGAACACGTAATCGCAGACGGGGAAAACTACGAAGGAGCCAGGCCCTTGCACTATGAATGGGTGAAACAGCTCTATGACCAGTGCCGACAATATCAGGTGCCTTTTACCTTCTTTGGCACCGGGGACCGTTTTGTCAAAGACGGGAAGGAGTATCACATTTGCAAAGCCTATCAGCATGTGCAGGCCCTGCGCTCCGGGCTGCAATATCCCGCCCCAGCTCAGGAGATTCCCCTGCAAAAGCGGTGCGCCACCTGTGCCCGGCGTGAGACCTGCAACGGGTGCCGCTGGTGCGGCCGATGCCAGTCCTAGCAGCGTCCCATGGAAACAAGCTTCCACATGGGACGCTTTTTTCGTGGAAATCTTTTGTTTCCTCCCCGCGCAACAAATCATTGCTTGCTTTTTAGGGCCCTTCTCCCCTATCATAGTGGAGAACTCCCCAGAAAAGGAAGGTGCCCGTATGGTTGGCAAGAACATCAAAAAATTTCGCACGGCAAAACAGATGACCCAGGACGAGCTGGCCCAGCAGCTCAACGTGACCCGTCAGGCGGTGTCCAATTGGGAGAACGGCAAAACCCAGCCGGACATTGAGACCCTCCACAAAATCGCTGAGATTTTGGACGTCACCATCGAAGCGCTGATCTACGGAGCCAAGCAGACCACCACCATCGTCAAGAATACCACCGTGCAAAACGCCACCAAGGGGCTGTCCTTTGGCGCCGCTCTGGCCATGGTGATCTCCTATGTGAACTGGCACTCCATCGGGTGGGCCATCTTCCACGGGCTGCTGAACTGGGTCTATGTGATCTATTTCGTGCTTCGGTATGGGTGGAACGGATGACCTTGGCAATATCCTTTTCTCTTCATCTCCCTCCCGCCCCTTTACATCCTCCCTCCTCCGGGGTTATACTGTCCTCACAGAATCACCCCACTGCGAGAGGAGACATTCCCATGCACACAGACATTGATATCCAAGCCCTCATGGAGCTGGTCCGCCAGGCGGGCAAGCTGCTCTACGACCGGGAGGGCTCTACCCACATCCGCAAGAAGGGCCGCGCGGACTACGTCACCCAGGTGGACATGGCAGTCCAAAGCTTTTTCGGGGAAGAATTGCCCAAGCGCTGGCCCCACATCCAGTTCATGAGCGAGGAGCAGTCCAACGCCCATCTGGACCCCAACGCCCCCATGTGGATTCTGGACCCGGTGGACGGCACCTGCAACCTCATCCACGACCTGGGTATGAGTGCCATCTCCCTGGCTCTGGTGGAAGGTGGTCGGGTGATGGCAGGCGTGGTGTACAACCCCTTCACCGGAGAGATGTTCCACGCCGTCCGGGGACAGGGTGCCTTCCGCAACGGCGAGCCCATCCACGTCAGCGACCAGCAGGAGCTGGCGGACAGCCTCATTGCCATCGGCACCAGCCCCTACCAAAAGCAGCTGGCTGAGACAAACTTCGCCCTGTTCCGCCGCCTGTTCGAGGTAGGCGCTGACATCCGCCGCATGGGCACCGCCTCCCTGGACCTGGCCTATGTGGCCTGTGGCCGGATGGACGCCTATCTGGAACGGGGCTTGAAGCCCTGGGACTTCGCCGCCGGAATCCTGCTGGTGGAAGAGGCCGGGGGCCAGGTGCGGGACTACCAGGGTAACCCCCTCATCCCCACCCAGCCCAGCGACATGTTCGCCCACAACGGCCCCATCGGCGCCCGCATCGCTGAGGCGGTCTCACTGGAGTTCTGAGGACACCCGTCATTCATTTCTATCAAAGGTATAAAAAGTACGGTCAGCTGACGCTGACCGTACTTTTTTATGAAACTGGGAGATTAGCCGCGGTTCTTGCGGGCCACGACAGTGGCACCGGACAGCAGGCACACAGCGGCAGCCAGAGCCACCACGTACACCATCACCTGGGCGGAGTCGCCAGTCTGGGGCACGTTGTTCTCGGGCTTCTCGGTGGTCTGAGGCTTGTCAGTGGTCTGAGGCTTATCGGTAGCCTCGGGCTTGTCGGTGGTCTCGGGAGCGCCACCGGCGGTGAGGCCGTTCATGGCGTCGCTCAAAGCAGCCACAGCGGCGTCCACAGTGGCCTGGTCGTCCTCAGAGAGGGACTCGTTGGCCATGACAGCCTGGGCGTTGGCCAGAGCGGTGCGGAAGGTAGCCACGGCGGCCTCGCTGGCCCCAGTGGTATCCATGTTCTCAGCCTGAGCAATCAGGTCTTCCAGGATGGACTTGTCCGCCTTGAAGCGCTGGGCCAGGATGGCGTTGAACAGGGCATCTGCCACGGGCTGGATGTCCTCGTCCATGGCATCGCCGTCAGCGTCCACTTCCTTGGCAGCAGCCAGAGCGTCCACCAGGGTCTGCCAGTTGTCCTGGACGTACTTGTCCTGGTCGGGGATCATGCTCTCAGCCTTGGCAATCAGCTGCTCCAGCATGGTCTTGTCGCCCTGGGTCAGACCCAGGCCCCAGATGCCCTCCAGCAGGGCGTCCCAAGCGGCGTCGATCTCGTCCTGAGTGGCGTTCTCCTTGTCCAGCACGATCTTGGCGTTGGCCAGAGCGGTCTCAAAGGCAGCCTTGGCGGTGTCGGTGACGCCCTCGGTGGACAGGGTCAGAGCGTAGTCATAGGTCTTCTGCAGCAGGACCTTGCTGCCGGCAATGATGGGGTGGACGTTGCGCTCGGCAGTCTCGGGCAGAGTGGAACCGAAAGCGGCGATGACGTCGGCCACCTCTTCTGCCACGCTGGCATCGGTCTGAGCCTGGGGCACGTCACTCCAGATGCAGAACATGGCGCCCACGGGGTCCTCGATGGTGCCGCCCTGGAAGGTGTGGATGTCAAACTGGCTGGCCTTGTCCACGGTGCACTTGTTGCCGCCCACAATCCAATACCAGTCGCCGTGGGTGTTCACCAGCTGGTGGCCCTGCTCAGCCAGGAAAGCGGGCTTGGCCACGTCATAGCCCCACCAACCAGAGGACCAGTAGCAGATGATGATATCCTTGTCGAAGGTGCCCTGATCGGTGGTGTTCTTGTAGTAGATGCCGTCGTTGAAGGCCATGGGAGTCATGCCGGCCTCCTTGACCATGGCGGACACTTCATTGACATAGGTGACAAACTCGTCGTACTGGCCATTGGCCACCAGCTTGGGGAAGCCCATGCTGCCGGTATCGTTGGCGTACTCGTCCACACCCATGTTGAACAGGGTGCAGCCCTTGCTGGCGAAGTAGGTGATGTACTTCTGGAGGAACGCCTTGGTGAAGCTGGTGGCGGTCTCGTTGGTGATGTCAATGGTGCGCTGAGAGGTGCCATAGGCGCAGTCCACACCAGTGAGGGCCTCGGCGGTGTCCAGAATGGCATCCATGTGGCCGGGGGTGTTGATCAGAGGCACGATCTCCACGCCCTTGGTGGCGGCGTAGGACAGGATCTCGTTCATCTCGGCCTCGGTGAGCTCGTCCACCTCAAAGTCGCTGTAAGCCTCGTTGCCAGCGTGGATGGCGTCGGAGACCTGCTTGTCGGTGTAGGTAGTGCCGCCCACGGTCAGGGTCATGTCGTCCAGCAGGAAGCGCATACCGTCGTTGCCCAGACCCAGCATCACATAGTGCATGCCAGCGGAAGAAGCGCTGTCGATGATGGACTTCAGGCTGTCCACAGAGAAGTACTTCCGGCCAGCGTCCACCATGACAAAGGACTTGTCATACTCGTTGACCGTCACATCGCTGTGGACGTGGCGCTCAGGCGTCTCGGGCAGGGTGGAACCAAAGGCGGCGATGACATCGGCCACCTGCTCGGCCACACTGGCATCGGTCTCAGCCTGGGGATTGTCGCTCCAGATGCAGAACATAGCGCCCACGGGGTCCTCGATGGTGCCGCTCATGAAGTTGTTGATGTTGAACTGGCCAGCCTTCTCGGCGGTGCACTTGTTGCCGCCCACGATCCAGTACCAGTCGCCGTGGGTGTTCACCAGCTGGTGGCCCTGCTCAGCCAGGAAAGCGGGCTTGGCCACGTCATAGCCCCACCAACCAGAGGACCAGTAGCAGATGATGATATCCTTGTCGAAGGTGCCCTGATCGGTGGTGTTCTTGTAGTAGATGCCGTCGTTGAAGGCCATGGGAGTCATGCCGGCCTCCTTGACCATGGCGGACACTTCATTGACATAGGTGACAAACTCGTCGTACTGGCCATTGGCCACCAGCTTGGGGAAGCCCATGCTGCCGGTATCGTTGGCGTACTCGTCCACACCCATGTTGAACAGGGTGCAGCCCTTGCTGGCGAAGTAGGTGATGTACTTCTGGAGGAACGCCTTGGTGAAGCTGGTGGCGGTCTCGTTGGTGATGTCAATGGTGCGCTGAGAGGTGCCATAGGCGCAGTCCACGCCAGTGAGGGCCTCAGCGGTGTCCAGGATGGCGTCCATGTGGCCGGGGGTGTTGATCAGGGGGATGATCTCCACGCCCTTGGAATCGGCATGGGCCATGATGGCGTCCATGTCGTCCTCGGTGAGCTCGTCCACCTCAAAGTCGCTGTAAGCCTCGTTGCCAGCGTGGACGGCGGTGGACACCTCTTCGCTGGTGTAGGTGGTGTCACCCACAGTCAGGGACATGTCGTCCAGCAGAAAACGCATACCGTCGTTGCCCAGACCCAGCATCACATAGTGCATGCCAGCGGAAGAAGCGCTGTCGATGATGGATTTCAGGCTGTCCACAGAGAAATACTTACGGCCAGCGTCCACCATGACGATGGACTTGTCGTAAGAGCCCTCAGTGGCGGTTGTGGTGGTCTCCCCACTGCCCTGATTGGCGGCAGCGGCCGGGAGCAGCATGCTGGCGGCCATACAGGCAGACAGCAGGATGGGCATAGCCCGTTTGAATAGTTTCACTACTCTTACCTCCTTGTGGTACATAAACTTCCTTTACCTACGCACGTTTTATCAATCATCACAGCCGGAGCCGTCGCTCTATGGCTGCTCTGTGGCCTGGGGCAAAGCCCTGCACATCATCGGGAACGCCAGTCCGCGCTCCCCTTCCATTCTCCATCCTTCACCTGCCTTACCTGGAAGCTGCAGCTGCCTTCCCCCATATGAAACTAGTGGAAACGCATAAATACCCATGGTAATTTTGGTATAGTTTACCACGACATCACCAGATTGTCAACATTTCTCCAAAAATTGTCAGCTTTTATTGGGTTTTGTCCCCTGTCCCGGTAAAAAGGGTAAAAAAAGACCCGCCATCGGCGGGTCTTTTTCCCAGTATTTGCTTGTCAGTGAGGGGCTCAGCCCATCTCGCCGGAGAGGTTGACCTCCGGCATCAGCTCCTGGCTGACGATGGCCAGCATCTCCTCCAGCTTGTCGCACTCCTCGGGGCTAAAGCGCTCTTTGATGCGCTCCATGACCTTTCGAATGTAGTCGGTGCTGACATTGTAGTAGTCCCGGTATTTCTGGGTCACTTGCAGGTGGTATTCCCGCTTGTCCTGCTCCGACTGCACACGGGTCAGGTACCCCTTGCGCACCAGACTGTTGATCTTATAGGCCGCATTGGGGGGTGAGATGCGCATAAAGGTGGCAAACTCGTTGACGGTGGGGGTGCCCAGGGCCTGGATGGTCTCCATGGCGAAGGTCTCCACCGTGGTCAGGCTGGCCTCCCGATTCTGAAAATGGGCGAAAATCTCCTGGTAAAAATGGAGCTTAAACTTGGTATACACCGCTCCGAATCGCTCCTCCAACATTCCGTTGCCTCCGTGTCCGTCTGTTTTATGGTACATAGTTCCAGATTTCACACAAAAGCCCGGTGATTTACTTACCCAGCGCCAGGGTGAGCTCGGCGGTGACGGCCACCTGGCCGTCCACCACAGCCTTGGCTTCCGCCACAGCCACGGGGCCTTTCTGTTTGATGATGGTGCACTCCAGCTCCAGCACGTCGCCGGGCACCACCTGGCGGCGGAAGCGGGCGTTCTTGATGCCGCCGAAGAAGCCCAGCTTGCCCCGATTCTCCTCCATGGACAGCACGGTGATGCCAGCCACCTGGGCCAGGGCCTCCAGAATGAGCACACCGGGCATCACGTGGTACTGGGGGAAGTGGCCCTGGAAGAAGGGCTCATTGACGGTGACGCACTTGATTCCCTTGGCCCACTTGCCCTCTTCTCCGTCCACGATCTTGTCCACCAGGGCGAAGGGGTAGCGGTGAGGCATGATCTGGGCGATCTCATTGGAATTGTACTGCATACGCCTCAGCCCTCCCACTTCTTCATGAGCACGCAGGCGTTGTGGCCGCCGAAGCCCAGGGAGTTGGACAGAGCGCAGCGCACGGTAGCGTGGCGGCCCTGGTTGGGCACGATGTCCAGGTCACAGGCGGGGTCGGGCTCTTGGTAGTTGATGGTGGCGGGGATGTAGTCCTCCTTCACAGCCAGAGCGGTGAAGATGGCCTCCACGCCGCCGGCCGCGCCCAGCATGTGTCCAGTCATGGACTTGGTGGAGCTCACCGCCAGCTTGTAGGCGTGGTCGCCGAACACGGTCTTGATGGCGGCGGTCTCGCCGGAGTCGTTGAGGGGGGTGGAGGTGCCGTGGGCGTTGATGTAGTCCACGTCCTCGATCGAAATGTCGCCGTCAGCCAGGGCCTGAGCCATGGCACGGGCGCCGCCCTCGCCGTTGGGGGCGGGTGCGGTCATGTGGTAGGCGTCACAGGTGACGCCGTAGCCCACCATTTCGGCGTAGATCTCGGCGCCACGGGCCAGAGCGTGCTCCAGCTCCTCCAGCACCAGGATACCAGCGCCCTCGCCCATGACAAAGCCGCTGCGGCGGGCATCAAAGGGCACGGAGGCTGCCGTTTTGTCCTCTCCGGTGTGGAGAGCCCGCATGGTGGTAAAGCCGCCGATGGACAGAGGGGTCACGGCGGCCTCGGCGCCGCCGCACACCATCACGGTGGCGTAGCCGTCCCGGATGTGGCGGAAGGCATCGCCCACGGCGTTGGAGCCGCCGGCACAGGCGGTGACGGGGCAGGTACACATGCCCTTAAAACCCAGGTCGATGGCGATGAGGCCGGCACCCATGTTGGCAATGGCCTCGGGGATGTAGTAGGGGTTGACCCGGTCGAAGCCCTTCTCCAGGCCACGGGTCTGCTCGGCCTCGGTGGTGCCGATGCCGCCCACACCGCTGGAGACGATGACGCCGCACTGGGTCAGGTCCAGCTTCTCCTTCTCCAGGCCGCTGTCGGCAAAGGCCTCCCGGGCGGCCACCATGGCAAACTGGGCATAGCGGGCCATGTGCTTGACCTCCCGCTTATCCAGCATGGTGGTGGGGTCCCAGTTCTTCACCTCGGCGGCCAGCTTCACCTTGCGGTCGGTGGGGTCATAGAGGGTAATGGTGTCGATGCCGCACACGCCCTCCTGCACTGCCTGCCAGCTCTCCGTCACGTTGTGGCCCAGGGGGTTGACAGTGCCCATGCCAGTGATGACAACTCTGCGTTTGTTTCCCATAATTTCCTCCTTGTCTGGTCACATGCCCATGCCGCCGTCCACGCTGAGCACCTGGCCGGTGATGTATCCGGCCCCGTCGCTGGCCAGGAAGGCCACAGCCTTGGCCACATCTTCGGGGGTGCCTGCCCGGCGGGCGGGGATGGTGGTGAGCATGGCCTCCCGGGCCTGTTCCGGCAGGGCGGCGGTCATATCGGTGGCGATGTAGCCGGGGGCCACAGCGTTGACGGTGATGCCCCGTCCGGCCAGCTCCTTGGCCAGGGACTTGGTCATGCCGATGACGCCAGCCTTGCTGGCGCAGTAGTTGACCTGGCCGGGGTTGCCCCGCAGGGCCACCACGGAGCTGAGGTTGACGATGCGGCCATACTTGGCCTTCATCATGGGCCGGGTCACCGCCTTCATGCACAAAAAGGTGCCTTTCAGGTTGGTGTTGATGACAGCGTCAAAGTCCTCTTCCTTCATGGTCATGGCCAGGCCGTCCCGGGTAATTCCGGCGTTGTTGACCAGGATGTGCACCCCGCCCAGCTCTTTCACGGCGGTGTCCACCAGGTTCTTCACGGCCTCGGCGTCGGTGACGTCACCCTTGAAGCTGCGCGCCTCCACACCCAGCTCGGTGAGGGCAGCCAGGGTCTCCTGAGCAGCGGCGTCGTTGCCGGCGTAGGAGAACACCACATTGGCCCCCTGGGCGGCCAGTTCCAGGCAGATGGCTCGGCCAATGCCCCGGCTGCCGCCGGTGACGATGGCCACTTTTCCCTTCAATGACATGGTCGAATCCCTCATTTCAGTGCCTGGACCAGGGCCTGAACGTCGGCCACGGTCTCCACGGCATAAGTCTTGATCTCGGGGGTGGTCTTGCGCACAAAGCCGCTGAGCACCTTCCCCGGTCCGATTTCTACGATGGTATCCACACCCAACTCAGCCAGACGACGAATGGTGTCCTCCATGTACACAGAGGACTGCACCTGGCGCTCCAGCAGGGCGGGAATGGTGTCGTCGGGGCCCTTCTCACGGCCCAGACAGTTGAAGAGTACGGGCACCTGCATCTCGCCAAAGGTCTCCCCCTTGAACTTCTCCGCCAGGGCGTCCCCGGCGGGCTTCAACAGAGGGGTGTGGAAGGGTCCGCTGACCTTCAGGGGCATGCAGCGGCGGGCACCCATCTCCTTGGCCAGGCGGGCGGCCTCGTCCACCGCCTCCTGGTGGCCGCCGATGACCAGCTGACCGGGGCAGTTGTAGTTGGCGATGCACACCACACCCAGAGCGCTGGCCTGCTCACAGGCCTGCTCCAGCTTGGCCCGGTCCAGGCCCAGCACAGCGGTCATGCCGCAGGGCACGCCCTTGGCGGCCTCGGCCATCACCTTGCCTCGGAAGGCCACCAGGGAGATGGCCTGCTGGGGGTTGAACACCCCGGCAGCCTGGAGGGCGGAGTACTCGCCCAGGCTCAGGCCCGCCACGTAGTCGGGGCGGATGCCCTCATGGTTGAGAATCTGGGTGACGCCCACGGCAAAGGCCACCATGCAGGGCTGGGTGTACCGGGTCTCATTCAAAACCCCCTGGCTGTCCTGGAAGCTGACCTCTTTGACGTCAAAGTCCAGGTCTGCCCCGTCCAGCACGGCCCGGAACTGGGGGTAGGTCTCGTACAGGTCGGCACCCATACCCGGGTGCTGGCTGCCCTGTCCGGCATACAAAAACGCAATGCTCATCCCTGCATCTCCTTTACGGTCTTGTCATAGCCTGCCATCAGATCCTCAAAGATCTGGCGCAGGGGGCGCACCTCATGGACCATACCGGCCACCTGACCGGCCATGAAGCTGCCGGTGTCCACGTCGCCGTCAAACACCGCCCGGCGCAGAGAGCCCAGAGTCAGCTTCTCCAGCTCCTCCAGGGGCAGGTGGTCCTTCTCCATGCGCACATACTCCCGGGCCATCTTGTTCTTCAGCACCCGCACGGGAGCCCCGGTGGTGCGGCCGGTGACGATGGTGTCGGTGGCACTGGCCTTGATGACCGCCTTCTTGTAGTTTTCATGGATGGGGCACTCCTCGCTGGCCAGCAGGCAGGTGCCGATCTGAGCGCCGCAGGCGCCCAGGGCAAAGGCGGCGGCCAGCTGACGGCCGTCGGCGATGCCGCCGGCGGCGATGACGGGGACGGACACGGTGTCCACCACCTGGGGCACCAGGGCCATGGTGGTCATCTCACCCACATGTCCGCCGCTCTCGGTGCCCTCGGCGATGAAGCCGTCCACACCCAAACGCTCCAGGCGCTTGGCCAGGATGGGAGCCGCCACCACGGGGAAGACCCGGATACCAGCCTCTTTCCAGGCGGGGACGTACTTGCCGGGGTTGCCGGCGCCGGTGGTGACCACGGCCACCCCCTCCTCCACCACGACCTTGGCCAGGTCGTCGATGTGGGGGTTCATGAGCATGAGGTTGACGCCGAAGGGCTTGTCGGTGTGCTCCTTGGCGATGCGAATTTCCTTCCGCAGGGTCTCAGCGTCCCAGCCGCCGGAGCCCACCAGACCCAGAGCGCCGGCGTTGGACACAGCGGCGGCGAAGGCGCCGGTGGCGATGTTGGCCATGCCGCCCTGAATCAAAGGAAACTCAATTCCCAGCAGTTCATTTAACTTCATATCTGTTCAATCCTCCATTCTCAGCCCTGGGCCACTTCCAGCAGAGCGCCCGCCCAGGTCAGTCCGCCGCCAAAGCCCACGCACAGGACCTTATCTCCGGGCTTCACGTCTCCGTTTTGCACCAGCTCGTCCAGCAAAATGGGCACGCTGGCCGCCGAGGTGTTGGCGGTATGTTCGATGTTGCCGGTGCACTTGGCCGGGTCTACCCCCAGCTTCTTCACGGCAAAATTGATGATTCTCTGGTTGGCCTGGTGGAGCACAAAGCGGTCCACCTGGTCCAGGGTGATGCCCGCCTTCTCCGCCACTTCCCGGGCGCACCGGGGCAGGGCCTCCACGGCGAAGCGGAACACATCCTGTCCCTCCATGTGAATCACAGAGGGCTCACCCTTATTGACCCCGGGGATGGTGAGCACCCGGTCGTTGCCCCGGCAGCCCAGCACGGCGTGGATGGAGGGGTAGCCCTCCCGCCACTCCACCAGGGCCGCGCCAGCGCCGTCTCCGAAGAGCACGCAGGTGCTGCGGTCGGTCAGGTCCATGACCCGGCTGAGCACCTCGGCTCCCAGCACCAGGGCGTACTTGCGCTGGGAAGCGGCCAGCAGGCACTCTGCGGTGTGCAGGGCGTAGACAAAGCCGGAACAGGCGGCATTCAAGTCAAAGCAGATGGTGTCCTCCTGGAACCCCAGCTCCTTTTGCAGCACGCAGGCGGTGGCGGGGGTCAGGTGATCCTGGGTGAGGGTGGCCACCAGGCACACCCCGATCTGCTGGGGGTCAATGCCCCCCCGCTCCAGGGCCTTGCGGGCGGCGTCCAGACGCAGGCTGGTGTGGCACTCCTCCCCCCGACAGTGGTGGCGGGCACCGATGCCGGTGCGGGTCCGAATCCACTCGTCGCTGGTGTCCACGATTTTCTCAAAATCCTGGTTGGTTATGACATGCTGGGGCAGGGCACTGCCCGTGGCCAGCAATTTGATTCCACTCATGTGCGCTCCTTTCTCAGGGCCTTTGCGCCCATGGCTCTAAATTTTTCATATCGACCGGTGAACAGGGCGTGGCCGCTCATGCGGCTCAGACCTGCCAGCTCCTCCTGGAGCACCCGGTCCAGGGTGCGTACCATGGCGGCCACATCGGTGTGGGCCCCGCCGGCGGGCTCGGGAATCACTCGGTCAATGACGCCCAGTTCCAGCAGGTCGGCGGCGGTGAGCTTCATCACCTCGCAGGCCTCATCGCTCCTCGAGGCGTCCTTCCACAAGATGGCCGCAAAGCCCTCGGGAGAGAGGACGGAATACACGGCGTTTTCCAGCATCAGCACCCGGTTGCCCACGCCCAGGGCCAGGGCGCCGCCGCTGCCACCCTCTCCGGTGACAATGGCAATGGTGGGCACGGTGAGGGCGGACATCTTGGCCAGCATCCGGGCGATGGCCTCGCCCTGGCCTCTGGCCTCCGCCTCCAGGCCGGGGTAGGCGCCGGGGGTGTCGATGAAGGTGATCACCGGGCGGCCAAACTTCTCCGCCTGGTCCATGAGCCGTCCGGCCTTGCGGTACCCCTCGGGGTTGGGCATACCGAAGCGGCAGGCCATGCGCTCCTCCAGGTCCTTGCCCTTGCGGTGGCCGATGACGGTGACGGGTCGGCCGTGGAACAGGCCGATGCCGCCGAAAATACTGGGGTCCTCCCCGCACAGGCGGTCCCCTTTCTGCTCAAAAAAGTCGGTAAACAGGCCCTGGACATAGTCCACCACCCCGGGACGGGCGGTGTTGCGGGCCAGCGCCACGCGCTCAGCAGCGGTATACTCAGCCATCCCGGTTTGCACCTGCCTTTCCATGGAGCTTCAGCAGCCGGATGAGGGTCTCCCGCATCTGACTGCGGGGGACCACAGCGTCCAAAAAGCCGTGCTCCAACAAATATTCTGCGCTCTGGAAGCCCTCGGGCAGCTCCTGGCCGATGGTCTGCTCAATGACCCGGGGCCCAGCAAAGCCGATGAGAGCCCCCGGCTCGGCCAGCATGATGTCGCCCAGGCTGGCAAAGGAGGCGGTGACGCCGCCGGTGGTGGGGTGGGTGAGTACGGAAATGTACAGGCCCCCCCGGCGGGAGAACCGCTCCAAGGCCGCCGAGGTCTTGGCCATCTGCATCAGGGACAAAATGCCCTCCTGCATCCGGGCTCCGCCGCTGGCAGCGAAGAGAATGAGGGGCAGCCGGGACTTGGCGGCCTGCTCCACCAGCCGGGTGACCTTTTCACCCAGGGCGGCGCTCATGCTGCCCATAAAGAAGCGGCTGTCCAGCACGCCCACCGCCACTTTCGTGCCGCCGATGCGGCCCAGAGCGGTGACCACGCCCTCGTTCATGCCGGTCTTGGCCTGGGCCTTGGTCAGCTTCTGGCGATAGCCGGGGAAGTCCAGGGGGTCAGCGGAGGCCAGCTCCTCGTCCAGCTCCCGGAAGCTGCCCCGGTCCAAAATCTGGCTCAGGCGATAGTAGGCGCCAATGGGGTGGTGGTAGCCGCACAGAGGGCACACGTACCCCGCCGCCACCAGGTCCCGGTGGGGCACCTCGCCGCCGCAGTTTTTGCACACCTCACTGCTGTGGGGGTGTACCGAGGCGGACACGCTGTGCATGGCCTTCAGGGCCAGCAGCTTCTGTCTGCGCCGTTGAAACACAGAACTCATGCCTTCTTCTCCTCCTCAGCAGGATTGCTCCAGGCCAGCAGGGTATCCAGATTGGCATCCATGAACCCGGTGTGATAGCTGCCCCGGACAAAGTCGGGGTGATACAAGATCTGGTGGAGCAGATCAATGTTGTTGGTGGTGCCCTCAATGACCAGCTCCTCCAGGGCCCGGCGCATGCGTCGGATGGCGTCCAGCCGGGTGGGGGCGTGGACGATGATCTTGGCCATCATGGAGTCGTAGTAGGGGGGCAGGTCGTAGCCGCCGTACAGGCCGCTGTCCACCCGCACCCCGCAGCCGCCGGGCATGTGGAGAAAGTCCACGTGGCCGGGGGTAGGTCGGAAGTCGTAGGTGGGGTCCTCGGCGTTGATGCGGCACTCAATGGCGTGGCCATGGAGCTGCACCTGGTCCTGGGTCACCGACAGGGGCAGCCCGGAGGCCACCCGAATCTGCTCCCGCACCAGGTCCAGCCCGGTGACCATCTCGGTGACCGGGTGCTCCACCTGGATACGGGTGTTCATCTCTATGAAGTAAAACTCTCCTTCCGGAGAGAGGACAAATTCTACCGTACCGGCGTTGACGTATCCGGCCGCCTTGGCCGCCGCCACCGCCGCCGCCCCCATCTTCTCCCGCAGCTCGGGGGTGAGGGCCTTGGAGGGGGATTCCTCCAACATCTTCTGGTTGCGCCGCTGGATGGAGCAGTCCCGCTCCCCCAGCTGGATGACGTTGCCCTGCCCATCGGCCATGATCTGGAACTCGATGTGGCGGGGGTTGACGATAAGCTTTTCCAGGTACATCTCGTCGCTGCCAAAGCAGGCGATGGACTCGCTGCGTGCCTCCTGGAACAGGGGGATGAGCTGGTCGGGCTCGTAGACCCGGCGCATGCCCCGTCCGCCGCCGCCGGCGGCGGCCTTGATGAGCACGGGATAGCCCATGGCGTCGGCCAGGGCCTTGGCCTGCTCGGGGGTGTCCACTGCTCCGTCGGAGCCGGGCACCACAGGCACCCCGGCCTGCTGCATCAGCTTGCGGGCGGCGGCCTTGTTACCCATGTTGCGGATGACGTCCCCGGAGGGGCCGATGAAGGTGATGCCCGCCTGAGCACAGGCATCGGCAAAGTCGGCGTTCTCCGACAAGAAGCCATACCCGGGGTGGAGGGCGTCACAGCCCGTCTGCTTGGCCACGGTGAGAATGGCGTTCATATTTAAGTAGCTGTCGGCCGAGCGGGCGGGGCCAATGCAGTAGGCCTCCTCCGCCAGCTGCACGTGGAGGGCGTCGGCGTCCCCCTGGGAGTACACCACCACGGGCTGGATGTTCATCTCCCGGCAGGCCCGGAAGATGCGCACGGCGATCTCGCCCCGGTTGGCAATGAGAATGCGTCGAAACATGCCGCTCACCCTTCCCGGTAGCGAATCAGGTTCTGGCCATAGGACACCAGGTCGCCATCCTGGGCCAGTACCTCCTCCACCACGCAGTCACAGGGGGCCTTGATCTCGTTCATGGTCTTCATGGCCTCCACCAGGCACAGCACGTCGCCCTTTTGCACCTTCTGCCCCGGCTTGACGTAGGGCTCTTCCCCGGGGGCGGAGGCGGCATAGAAGGTGCCCACCAGGGGGGCGGTGACAAAGGTGCCCTCTTCCACAAGGTCTGCCATAGCCTCAGGTGTGGGAATGGTGGAAACACCCACCACAGAAGCCATCGGGGCGGCGGCCACCGTCACGTTCTTGCCCAGCTCCAGGGAAAAGTCCTTGCGGGTCACCTTGAGAGTGGTCAGCCCACTCTGGTCAAAACGAGCCATCAGCTCGTAAATTTCTTGATTGGTCATAGCTCCTCCTTTTGGAAAAAAGGCACCGGGGTCCCCGGTGCCATTGCTTTTCCTCTTTCGATTAGCCCTGGTGGCTCTCCAGATAGTTCACCAGGTCGCCCACGGTCTTCATCTGGGGCAGAGCCTCGTCCTCGATGGTCACACCGAAGGCCTCCTCCAGAGCCATGGACAGCTCCACAGCAGCCAGGGAATCGGCGTCCAGGTCCTCAGCCAGACGGGCGTCCATGGTCACCTTGTCGGCGTCACAGTTGAGAGTCTCCACAATGATGTCGCGAATCTGCTCGAAATCCATATTGACAGCTCCTTTAAATTTGTGTTTTTTGAATTTAGTTAAAATTATTTAAGTAAAATAATTTAAGTACATTGTAGCACCATCGCCCTCAAAGTCAAGGGGTGATTTTAAGTTTTACAGATTCATGCAGGTTCCATAAAGTTCGACGTTTTATCATAGTGGAGGTGCACAACAAAAATTCCCAGGCGGGGAAGTTGCTGGTTGCGAACTTCCCTGCCCCGCTCCTTTTGGTGGGGCCAGCCTCAAAGCCTCCCTCAGGGAGGGAGGTGGCACGGCGATAAGCCGTGACGGAGGGAGCCTGTCGCAGGTGCCCAAGGGCTATGAGGCAATGGGCGGTATATGCCGGAGTAGCCAGGAAGTCCAGTGGAGGTCTACACGTTGCACAGATTTGGTGGTACATCCGCCCGCTGTCTCCCTCAGTCTGCTTGCGCAGACAGCTCCCTCCCGGAGGGAGCCTTTGGACCGCCCCCACAAAGAAAAAGGAGGAAGCACACGGCTTCCTCCTTCTCTTATTCCTCAATGGCAATGTCTACGCCGTTGACCTGCACCCCGTCCTGGGCACGGATCAAAATGTACTTCACCCCGTCGATGACCCGGGTGGACACCAGGTCGCTCTGCTCGGCGGGCAGACGCACCGTCACGTCGGCGGCGGCCACCTCCACCTGCTTGGGCTGGATGACGTTGGCGGGGTTGATGGCGGTCTCCTCCCCAAAGGCCTCCTGGAACTTGCGCCCGAACTCCTCGGCGCAGTGGGCGGGCACCCCGCAGGAGCGCAGTACACCCGCCATCTCCCCATGGTTCAGGGTCAGAGGCTCCGGCTCGTGGCTCTCCTTATGGACCTCCATCATCTCTCGCAGCTGCTGGTGCACCCCTTCCACCACCTCGTAGCTGCCCTGTCCCTCCAGGGCCTCGCTGAAAATGGTCTGGAAGGTCTCCTTCTGCGCCTGGGCAGGCATGGGAGGCTGGCAGCGGAACAGCTCGCTCCACATGGCCTCCTGGCTGGCCTTGGTGTCCTTGGTGTAAAAGAGCGCCCCATACAGGTTGGTGCTGCGCTCGTCAAAGGCGGGGAACAAAAAGCCCAGAGCGGGGGGACTGACCAGGTGGTTCATCTGGCGGTTGTGAAACTCATTTTCCCGCATGTAGTAGCTCAAGGCAGGCTTGGTCTCCTTCACGGGACAGATGGAGCACATAATATAGCGGTACACCTCGTTGCCCCCATCGTCCTGGCGGCTGCCGTCCTTGCCCCGGTAGGGCACGTCGTAGCTGTCCTGAATGAGCAGGATGAGATAGCTGCCCTCCAGCTCCACCGTCTCCACAATGCGGCGGAACAGCTCCTCCACAGCGGCGTCATCCTTCAAGGCGGAGTCCCGCACCGTCATCAGCAGCTTGTGCTCCTCCCCATAGGCCACCTGCTGGGTCTCAAACTCCATGGGCAGCAGGTTCTTCCCCAGCTTGCCCGACAAGGTCTTGCGCAGCACCCCCAGGAACATGTCCCGCTCGTCCTCGCTGAGCATGGACAGGGGCTGGTTGAACTGGGAAACAATGTGCTTGAGTTCATTGACATAACAGCCCCGGATGGAGCCGATGGCATTGCGGTCATCTTTAAAGCGGCGGCGAATTTCGCCGATTTCCTTCTCATTCATGGTGGAATACTCCTTATAACTCGGTATCAACCCCCACAGCGGGGGAATATCAGTATAGCACGCTTCCGCCGCCCCTGGCAAGGAGAGTTGTGAAACATGCACATTGACAAGGGGAAAAAATCTCGTATAATAAAACCCACTGGTGTCATGACACCTGTATGGATAGAAAGAAGGAGGAAATCCCATGTCCAAATTCAAGGAGTTTTTGGCCCGAAAGGACGTTGTCATCTCGGGCAAGCGGTACGGCATTGACGCCCTGGGGGCCATGGCCCAAGGCCTGTTCTGCTCCCTGCTCATCGGTACCATCTTAAATACCTTAGGTAAACAGCTGGGGCTGGAGGTGCTGGTGACAGTGGGGGGCTACGCCTCCGCCATGAGCGGGGCAGCCATGGCCGTGGCCATCGGCTATGCCCTGAAAGCCCCTCCCCTGGTGCTCTTCTCCCTGGTCACCGTGGGCTACGCCGCCAACGCCCTGGGCTCTACCACTCTGGACGGCGGGTCGGGAGCCGGCGGTCCCCTGGCGGTGCTGTTCATCGCCATCATCGCCACCGAGCTGGGCAAGCTGGTGAGCAAAGAGACCAAAATTGACATTCTGGTCACTCCTCTGGTGACCATTCTGGTGGGCGTGGGCCTGTCCGCCTGGTGGGCCCCCGCCATCGGCACCGCCGCCTCCTCCGTGGGCGACTTCGTGGAGTGGGCCACCGTGCTCCAGCCCTTCTGGATGGGCATTCTGGTGTCTGTGGTCATTGGCGTGGCCCTCACCCTCCCCATCTCCTCGGCGGCCATCTGCGCCGCCATTGGCCTGACCGGGCTGGCTGGAGGCGCCGCAGTGGCAGGCTGCTGCGCCAACATGGTGGGCTTTGCCTTCCTCTCCTTCCGGGAAAACCGGTGGGGCGGCCTCATCAGCCAGGGCCTGGGCACCTCCATGCTGCAAATGGGCAACATCGTCCGCAATCCCCGCATCTGGCTGCCCGCCATTTTCACCTCCGCCATCACGGGCCCTCTGGCCACCTGCGTGTTCCAGTTCCAGATGAATGACCCCTCCGGCGGCGTGGCCTCGGGCATGGGCACCTGCGGCATGGTGGGCCCCATCGGGGTATACGCCGGATGGGTCAACGACGTGGCCAACGGGGCCAAAGCCGCCATCACCGCCATGGACTGGGTGGCCATGGCGCTCCTCTGCTTCATCCTCCCCGCCGTGCTCACCTGGGCCTTCGGCCTGCTGCTGCGCCGGATTGGCTGGATTCGGGAGGGGGACCTGACTCTGTCCTGACCCCTTGACATCCCCACTTTCTCCCTGTAACATAATACTCAAACAGAGAGAAAGAAGCGAGAGACCATGGTAGATCCGACTGTTGAGAATAAGCTGCGCTCCCTAGGCCTGATGGGAAACTATCAGGGGTACCACTGTCTGGTGTACAGCGTGCATCTCATTCAGGCCGACGACACCTACCTGGACATGGCCACCAAGCGGCTCTATCCCGAGGTGGCCCGGTTCTTCGGCATGAACCCCGGAGCGGTGGACAGCGCCATGCGCACCGCCATCTCCCTGTGCTGTACCCGGTGCCAGGCCCAGGTCTCCCAGATGTGCGGAGGCAAGGCCCGGCCCACAGTGACCGAATTTCTCCACGGACTGGTGAAACAACTGGCAGAATGACCCCAGGGTGCGCCTCCCCGATGTTTGGGAGGCGCACCCTTTTTGTACCCCCTTTCGACCCGGTTGTGTTGACTTTTCCACCCCAAGTCTGATACAATACCCGGTAAATCTGAACACAACGAGGTGTGAACATGGACAAATACAAGCTCTGTGCAGCGGCCCTCTCCGCCGCTCTACTGGTGGCGCTGCCCGGCTGTACCCTTGGCACTCCCACCCCTACGCCCACTCCCACCCCCACGGTGGCCCCCACGCCCAACCCCTACGAGGAGGAGGCGGAAGCCTTTGTGGAGACCTTCTCCCAGGACCATCCCGGCTATGAGCTGCTGGACTACGCCGTGGGCAGCCCGGACACCGCCCCCATCCATGCGGCTGTCATTGCCAAAGACACCGAGAGCGGCTCCTCCTCCACCCTGTTCCTTCTGGGTGACAACGGCGCGACCCAGCAGTTGGAGCTGGCCCAAGACTCCTACACCGTCTACCGGGAGGAGGACGGCATCACCCTGAACGGGAATGTGGTTCACCTGTCCCTGGATCTGTCCATCCCAGCTGCCGCCTCCCTGTGGGAGATTCACGACTATGCCATCACCGTCACCCAGGACGAGAACGGCATCCAGAACACCAATCAGGACACCATTCGAAGCGAATAAGCAGAAAAATACCCCTGAGACTCGTTTGTGCGTCTCAGGGGTATTTTTTGTTTGGTTATTTGCCCGTCTGGCGCTTGATGACCTTCAGGCGCACAAACTCTTCCCGTTCCTTTTCCTCCAACGCCTCGGTGATGAAGCGAATGGTGTTGTCCAGGTCGGGGATGACGATGTTTTTCAGGGCGTTGGCCCGCTTCTGGGCCTTCTTGATGGCCTGGGCCAGGCGGTAGATGGAAATCTCCACCTCCGCCATACGCCGGGTCAAATCCTTGACCTTGGCAAACTGGATATAGGCCTGGTCGAAGGCGGGGGACGTATAGGCAAAGCCATAGGTGGGGCTGAGCGGCGGGGTATTGTCCGGGATGTGGGGCAGCTCCACCCCCATCACCGAGCGCCAGCGCACGTCCAGACTGTTGTCCGGCTCCACGCCCTCCGCGATGCGGTCGCACAGGCCCAGCTCGATGTTTGCCTTGGCCAGGGCGATATAGGCGGACTGGAAGACCTGGTCGATCTCCCGCTGGATGCGGGAGGCGTCCTCCATCAGTGTCATCATTTCACGGACCAGAATGTTCCGCTTCCGGTCCATCAGCTCATAGCCGGTGGTTGCCAGCGCCCGGGAGCGCTTGGCGGCCATGAGGTTACCCTTGGTGGGCAGAATGGCAGCCATTGTGCCACCCCCTTTCCGTCACGTGTCCCATTACAGCTCGCCCAGGGACTCGAAGGCCCCTTCCTTGTAGTGCTCTTCCAGCTCCTTGTCGCTGATACGGTCCAGCTCGCCTTTGGGCAGGATGGACAGCAGGGCCCAGCCCAGCTCCAGGGTCTGCTCCAGGGTGCGGTCCTCCTGCTGGCCCTGGCGGACAAAGTACTGCTCGAAGGCCCGGCCAAAGCGCAGGTACTGCTGGTCCAGGGGGGACAGCTCATCCTCGCCGATGACCGAGGCCAGGCTGCGGGCGTCCTGCACCTTGGAGTAGGAGGCAAACAGCTGGTTGGACAGGGCGGGGTGGTCGGCCCGGGTGTAGCCCTCGCCGATGCCGTCCTTCATCAGACGGGACAGAGAGGACAGGATGTTGATGGGGGGATAGACCCCGGACTGGTCCATGTTCCGGTCCAGCACGATCTGGCCCTCAGTGATGTAGCCCGTCAGGTCGGGGATGGGGTGGGTGATGTCATCGTTGGGCATGGTGAGGATGGGCACCTGGGTCACCGAGCCCTTCTTGCCCACGATCATGCCCGCCCGCTCGTACAGGGAGGCCAAATCGGAGTACAGGTAGGCGGGGAAGCCCTTTCGGGAGGGAATCTCGCCCTTGGAGGAGGAGAACTCACGGACGGCCTCGCAGTAGGAGGTCATGTCGGTCATCACCACCAGCACGTGATAGCCGTGGTTGAAGGCCAGATACTCGGCGGCGGTGAGGGCGCAGCGGGGGGTCAAAATACGCTCAATGATGGGGTCGGAGGCCAGGTTCAGGAACATGGCCACCCGGGGCAGGGCCCCGGATTCCTCAAAGTTGCGGCGGAAGAACTCGGCCACGTCGTTTTTCACGCCCATGGCGGCAAACACGATGGCGAACTCCCCGTCGTCCCCGGCCACGTGGGCCTGGCGCACCATCTGGGCGGCCAGCTCGTTGTGGGCCATTCCAGCGCCGGAGAAGATGGGCAGCTTCTGGCCACGAATCAGGGTAGACGTGCCGTCGATGGCGGACACGCCGGTGTAGATGCAGCTGCGGGGGTACTGGCGGCTCACCGGGTTGATGGCGGAGCCGTTGATGTTGCGCCGCTCGTCGGGGTACAGCTCGCCCAGGCCGTCAATGGGGCGGCCCGCGCCGTCAAAGACACGGCCCAGCATCTCCTTGGACAGGGCAATGTCCATGGGCTTTCCGGTGAAGTGGGTGGAGGTGTTCTCCAGAGAGATGCCACGGGTACCCTCAAACACCTGGAGCACCGCCCGGTCGCCCTCGATGAGAATGACACGGCCATAGCGGCGGGAGCCGTCGGCCATCACCAGCTCGGCCATCTCGTCGTAAGACACGCCGGAGACCCCTTCCAGGGCCACCAGGGAGCCGTTCAGGTCAGATAGTCCGGTATATTCCAATCTCATGGCAGTCACCTCAGCTATTGGCAGTGTTGACCTGCTCCAGGGCTTTGTCGATCATGGCGGCGTAGTCGTCGAACTTGGACAGGTCTTCGTTGGGAATCTCGTACTTCATCTTCACCACCGTGTCGAAGATGCCGGTGGCGGTGTACTGGGACAGGGGGATGGAGCGGTCAATGCCCTCCTTCACCCCGTCGTAGAGGCGCAGAATGGTCTGCATCATCAGCAGCTGCTTTTTCAGGGGCACATAGGTGTCCACCGGGTTGTAGGAGTTCTGCTGGAGGAAGCCCAGGCGGATGAGGCGGGCGGTCTCCATAATGAGCTTCTGGTTCTCGGGGAGAATGTCTGAGCCAATGAGCTTGACGATCTCCATGAGCTGGCTCTCCTCCCGCAGCAGGTTGGCAATGCGCTGACGGCAGGGGGCAAAGTCCGGGGAGACATTCTCACTGTACCAGTCTTTGAAGTCCACGGTGTACTCCGAGTAGGAGTTGAGCCAGTTGATGGAGGGGAAGTGCCGGGCGTAGGCCAGGCTGCGGTCCAGAGCCCAGAAGCAGCGGACAAAGCGCTTGGTGTTCTGGGTCACCGGCTCGGAGAAGTCGCCGCCCTGGGGGGACACGGCACCGATGACGGTGACGGAGCCCTCCTTGCCCTCCAACGTCTCCACATAGCCCGCCCGCTCATAGAACTCGGCCAGACGGGAGGCCAGGTAGGCGGGGAAGCCCTCTTCGGCGGGCATCTCCTCCAGGCGGCCGGAGATCTCCCGGAGAGCCTCGGCCCAACGGGAGGTGGAGTCGGCCATGAGGGCCACGTGGTAGCCCATATCCCGGTAGTACTCGGCGATGGTCATGCCGGTGTACACCGAGGCCTCACGGGCAGCTACCGGCATGTTGGAGGTATTGGCAATCAGGATGGTACGGTTCATCAGGGGCAGCCCGGTACGGGGGTCCTTCAGCTCGGAGAACTCCTCCAGGGCCTGGGTCATCTCGTTGCCACGCTCGCCGCAGCCTAAGTAGACGATGATGTCTGCGTCCGACCACTTGGCCAGCTGGTGCTGGGTCATGGTCTTGCCTGCGCCGAAGGGGCCGGGGATGGCGGCAGCGCCCCCCTTGCCGATGGGGAAGAGGGTGTCCAGAATCCGCTGACCCGTGATGAGGGGGCGGTGGATGGGCAGACGCTGGGCGATGGGCCGGGCGCCTCGGATGGTGCACCGGGTGGCCAGCTTCAGACTCGTCACCTTGCCCCGGGCATCGGTGACCTCCACCAGCACGTCCTCCACGGTGTAGGGGCCATTGGGCACCACACGGGTGACGGTGCCGGTGAGTCCGGCGGGGGTGAGGCAGCGGTGGAGGATGGCGGAGGTCTCCTGGCACTGGGCGTAGAGGGTGCCGGGCTTGACCGGGTCTCCCTCTTTCACGGTGATCTCCACATCCCACCTCTTCTCCAGGTCCAGGGCGGGGATGTTGACCCCTCGGCCCAGGAAGGGGCCGGAGATGGCCTCCAGGCTCTTCAAGGGGCGGGCAATGCCGTCGAAGATGTTGCCCAGCAGGCCGGGGCCCAGCATCAGGGCCATGGGGGACCCGGTGGTGGTGACCGGCTGACCGGGGGCCAGTCCGGCGGTGTCCTCGTACACCTGCACGGTGGTCATGTCCCCTTCCACGCCCACCACTTCGCCGATGAGCTGCTGGTCGCCGGCAAACACCATGTCCATCATGGCCAGGCCTTTGCCGCCTACCACCTTTACCACAGGGCCGTTGACACTGTAAATGCGATATTCACTCATTCCACTTCCCCCTCCTTACATCTCGTCCAAGTCATCGGACAGGGACAGCCCGAAGGACTCGGCGAAGTGGCCGGCCAGCTCGTCCAGCCGGTTGTCGAAGGAGCAGTCCACCCGCAGCCCTAACTGGCTGCACTGGAGGATGAAGCCGCCCAGGGAGAAGCTTCCCTCCTGGCACTCCACCTTCACCGGGGCCAGGGCAGCGGAGAGCTTGGGGGCGAAGGACATGTCCTCCCCCCGCAGCTGCACTGTCACAGCCTGAGCCCCGGGCAGCTGCTCCATGGCACGGCGGAGCATCTGCACCATGTGGTCGTAGTAGTCAGGGGTGCCGGTGAAGGTGCGGATGCGCTCACACACCTGCTCAAACACCTCCTGGGTGATCTCCTTGCGGCGCAGATAGATCTGGCGCTTGCTGTCCATCAGGTGCCGGGACACCTCCCGGCCGGACTCCGCCCGGATGCGGGCGGCCTCCTTATCGTAGTAGGACCGGGCCGCGTCCTTGGCCTCAATTTTGGCCTCCGCCAGAGCGGCAGCCCGCTGCTCTTCCAATTCTTTCTTCATCTGCTCACTCTGCTGGGCGGCGTTGCGCACCACCTCTTCGGTGAAGTGAAGCAGCTTTTCGGTTTGTTCTGGCATGTTGAGATCCCTCCTTGTTTCACGGGACTAGCCTGTCCATTTAAAGCTTGACTCCAATGGCCTCCCGGATGTATCGGCCAATGGCATCGTGGTTGCGAGCTCCATGTCGGTCTGGAATCTCCACCACCAGCGGGGTGCGGCCGCTCATCTTCCAGTCCGACAGCTGGTCGGCGCACTGCTCAGCCAGGCTCTCGGTGATGAGCAGAATGCCCACGGTTTCATCGGCAAGGGCGTTCTGGATGGCGGTTTCCGCCTCTTCCTTGCTGCGGGCCACCACGCCCTCCACGCCCGCCAGGCGCAGCCCCACTTGGGTGTCCGTATTATCGGAGATGACAAAGTAACGCATGGTTCGCTCCCCGCTTCCCCATTAGGACACGAACAGCAGCACCAGAGCGATGATCAGACCGTACAGAGCCACGCCTTCGGCCAGACCCACGAAGATCAGGGACTTACCGAACATGGAGTCGTTCTCGGAGATGGCGCCCAGAGCGGCGGAAGCGGAGGAGGACACGGCGATGCCGCCGCCGATGCCGGACAGGCCCACAGCCAGGCCGGCGCCGATGTACTTCAGACCAGTGGCCAGACCGTCCGCAGCAGCGCCAGTGGCAGCGGCAGCGTCAGGGGCGGCAGCGGAGGCCCCGGTGAGGCCCAGCACAGCGGTAATCACGAACAGGCCGCAGAACATGGCGATGTTGCTCAGCAGAGCGTGGCGGGCGGAAGCGCCGGTGAGCTTCTTGACCGCGATGGTCACCAGGGGCAGGAACAGCATCAGGGAGCCCAGGATAAACAGGATAACTTTCATAATAATGACCTCCAATGTTTGTGTTTTTGGGATGGATTAAGAATTTTTCGCCGTATAGTCAATGATGCGGGGGCTATACTCCCGGCCGCTGTCCTGATAGAACCGGCCGAACAGCTCGTAGAACTCCAGACGCAGCACCTGGATGCCCACCAGCAGGCCCTCAAAGCCCATGACAAACAGGTTGCCCAGAATGAGGACGATGGGGTTGAGATTGGCCCCTGCCATGGTGTGGATGACCAGCATCAGACACACGTGGGTGATGGCGTAGGCGCCCACACGCAGGAAGGACAGGGTGTTGGTGAGGAAGGACAGCAGGGTCTCAAACAGCTCGAAGAAGCCGGAGACCAGCAAGGCCCCCAGGGATTCGGGCTTCCAATCCTCTTTTCCCTCCGCCAGCGCGGACAGGGGCTCCCGGAACAGGATGAGGACCAGGGGCAGCACCAGCACCGGCAGGACGTACCACACCCGGAACAGGCTAAACCCGGTGAGCAGGGTCACCATAGCGGCAATGATGAGTCCCAGATAGAATACCATCCCGGCCAGGCCGTTGGGGCCAAAGAAAATCTTGTCAAAGTCGTGCTGACGGATGCCGTTTAACACATTGAGCACCATCACAAAGGCCAACATCACCACGCCCATGGCCAGAGAGGCCACCAGCAGGTAGACCACGTTGTTGCCCTCCAGGATCTTGAAGCCTGGGAGGATGTCCTCAAAGCCAAACACAGAGCCGTAGACAAATCCGAATATGGTGGAGGAAATGCCGCAGCAGACGATGATCTTCCCCAGCCACATGTGCTTTTTGGTGGCTAAAAACAGGCCGATGAGGGCCAGGCCAATGCCCTGCCCCACGTCCCCGAACATGATGCCGAAGAAGATGCAGTAGGTGATGGCCATAAAGGAGGACGGGTCATACTCGTGGTAGTTGGGCAGGCCGTACATCCGCAGGAAGGGCTCGAAAATCCGGCCCAACAGGGAATTTTTCAGCTTGGTGGGCGGGGTCAGCTCGGTCTCCTCCGCCTTATCCACCACATAGTCCAGCTTGCCATAGGCGTCCACCCGGGCCAAAAACTCGGGCAGATCGTCCTCGGGCACCCAGCCCATGAGGTAGAAGGTCTCTTTGGAGCGGGCGCCGAAACGGCGCATCTCCATGACCTGGTTTTCCCGGCACAGCCAGGACCGCAGGCTCAAGAGGTGGTCCTTTTGCTGCTGGGCCAGTTCCTGGCGCTGGGTTTTCAGCTGTCCCAGGGTCTGCTCGTCGTCCTCCATCTCGTGGCGCAGGGCCTCAATGGCCTCCTGAGCGGTGCCGCCCAGGCGCTCGTCCAGGGGCACGGGCACAAAGTGCATGGAGTCGAAGAGGGCGTCCACCTTCTCCTCCCGGGCCTTGAGGGCGAAGTAACAGCCGTACACTTGGTTGTTCTCCGTGTGGGTGGGGAAGAAGAAGCAGTCCTCCCGCTTGTCCAGCACCTCGGAGAAGGTGCGGTAGCTGTCCTCGGGCAGGTGCCCGAAGCGGAAGGACAGGTGGTCCATGTTGCGCAGGGTGTCCAGCTGCACCGAGATGCCAGCCAGCTTCTCCAGCTGGGACACAGAGGAGCGGTCGTCCGCCTCCTCCTGGCGCAGGGCCTCCTCCCACTGGTCCATCTGGTCCAGCTGCTGGGTGAGGTCATCCAGATATCTCTGGCCCTCCTCCAGGTCTGCCCCCTCGGCAAAGGGGCGGTATTCCGGCTCCAATTCCAGCCGGGTGAGCACTTCCTCTGCTTGCCGCAGCAGAGGCATCACCTGGTTGGGCATGTTCAGGGACCGCAGGTGGTTGTTGCGGTGCATCACCTGTAACACGCTCTCCGGGTGAAACGGTCGGTCCACGACACACTGGCGCACCACCGCTTCAAATTCCGGCAGCGGGCCTGTGACCGTGACAAACTTCATTGCTTGAACAGACATGTACTCCCTCCTCAGCGGTCCATCATGTCCAGTATGGACGGATTCAGGGCCATCTGGTATTTTGCCGCCTCCACCGCGGACACCACCGCTTTGAGCTCAATCTCTCGCAGGTTCATCAGCGCCACGGCGCTGTAAATGGAGGGTTTGCCCATCATCAGCTGGCGGCGGCTGGTGCGGTAAATGGTGGCGGTGTAGAGATAATTCAAGTCCTCCCCGCTATGCTGGTCAAAGATGCGGCCATAGGGGGTCTGCTGGGCCAGCTCCAGCACCGCCTCGGCGTTGGGGGCGGCGCACATGGCGTGAATCATCTGGGGCTTGAGCTTGTAGTGGTAGGGCAGCAGCACCGGCAGGTAGTTGTCCTCCTGGGGGAAATACCGCTTCATGCGCAAAATGTGCATGAGGTTGAGCATATCCACCTGACTGCCCACGGATTTCTCCATAATCCGGCGCACATCTCCGTCGTATTTCCGACGGATGATGGACTGGAGCTTTTGGTAGTATACCCCGCTCAGCAGCGCCTCGGTGACGCCGTAGTCGGGCAGAGCACCGTCGGCGGAGCGCAGCCGCTCCAGAGCGTCGTGGTAGATGCTCCCCCGAGTGGCCTCCACCAGCCCGTCATAGGTGGTACAGCGGCGCAGGGCCTGCACATCCACCCGGGTGTGGCTCATAAAGGCCGGGGGCAGCGGCTCCACTTCCTTATAAATACTGGCGTGGAGGTGGCGCAGAGCGGTGAGGATCTCGTCCATCCCCGCCCGCATAATGGGAAAGCTCATGACGGCCCGGTCCTTGTGGGGCACAAAGGCCATCAAGCTCAGGTACTCCCGGCGAATCTGCTCCCGCAGGGCGGTCTCCAGGGTGGCACGGGTCAAGAGAGCATCTTGGGGCAGATGCTCCGCTGCATGGCTCCACCCGGGCAGCTGGCGCAGCTCGGCCAGCACGTCGTCCACCGAGCGCATCCCGGCCAGATGCTCCAGGTCCTGCCGGGTGATGCGCTTGCCATAGATGGCCTTGGCCTTGGTGGCCAGGGCCTCATATCCGGCGCTCACTGAATGTCAACCGTCTGGTGGAACAACGTATGCACCCAGTTGTCCCCATACCGAGTGTACGCCCGCTCCATTTTGGCGTTTGCGTCATCCAAACGCACCTTCTGGGCAGCAATCAGCTGCTCTTTCTTCTCTTCCTCCTGGCTTTTCAACTCCTCCAGCCAGGCTTTGGCGCGATCCAGATACTTCTGTCGAATTGCAGCCTTTTCCTGCTCCAATTCTGCCTCGAAATTGGCTTTCTGGGTCTTTACCTCTTCCGCTACATCCCGGGCAGATCGTTCTGCTTCCAGAATTCGGTCAATTAGCATGGTATAGTCCATCCACACTGCCTCCTTCTTTCGAAATTGCACCATGAATTTGTATCAATTCACACAACAGCATATTATACCACTCCCCTCCCACCATGGGAAGCACCTTTTTACAAATCTTGCAAGAAGCAAAATCCCACCTTTCCCCGCCCCACAATGGGGATTGCATTGCACTATGGTAAAGTGTATAATACGTTTCAACCACATTTCTCCATACAACTCCGGGTTGCAGGGAGAAAAAGCGGTGAAATAAGCAAAGGAGGACGTACCATGAAACAGCTGCTGCAACTTTTGGAAAATGATTGCACCCTCACCCCCGCCCAATTGGCATCTATGACCGGTTCTACCCAGGAGGACGTGGCAGCAGCCATTGCCGACTACGAGAAGAATCGTGTGATTCTGGGCTACAAGGCCATTGTGGACTGGGACCGTACCCACCGGGAGTCTGTCACCGCCCTCATTGAGGTGAAGGTCACCCCCCAGCGGGGCGACGGCTTCGACCGCATTGCCCAGCGCATTTACCAATATGATGAAGTGGAATCCCTCTTTTTGATGAGCGGTTCCTTCGACTTCACCGTCATCATCTCGGGGCGCACCCTGCAGGAGGTGGCCCGGTTCGTGGGTGAGAAGCTGGCCCCCATGGAGGGCGTCACCGGCACCGCCACCCACTTCATCCTGAAGAAATACAAAGAGAAGCACCTGATTTTCCCGGTGCAGGAGGAACAAGAAGAGAGGTTCGTATTGGAATGATTGATTATAAACAGATTTTAAGCCAGCGCATTCAGGAAGTGCCTCCCTCCGGCATTCGGAAATACTTCGACATCATGGCGGAGATGGACGACGCCATCTCCCTGGGCGTGGGAGAGCCGGACTTCCAGACTCCCTGGCACATCCGGGATGCGGGCATCTACTCCCTGGAAAAGGGCTTTACCAAGTACACCCCCAACGCCGGACTCTCCGACCTGCGCCGGGCCATCTGCCGCTATCTGAAGCGGCGGTTTGACCTGGACTATCAGCCCATCGGCCAGACCCTGGTCACCGTGGGCGGCAGCGAGGGTCTGGATCTGGCCTTCCGCTGTCTGCTGGAGCCGGGGGACGAGGTCATCATCCCCACCCCCTCCTTCGTGTGCTACGGGCCCCTGGTGTCCATGATTCACGGCGTGCCCGTGTACGTGGAGACCAAGGTAGAAAATGAGTTCCGCCTCACCCCCGAGGAGCTGAAAGCCGCCATCACCCCCCGCACCAAGATTCTGGTGCTCCCCTTCCCCAACAACCCCACCGGCGGCATCATGCACCGGGAGGATTTGGAGGCTCTGGCAGAGGTGCTGCGGGGCACCAATATTATGGTGGTATCCGACGAGATCTATGCCGAGCTCACCTACGGCCAGCACCACGTGTCCATGGCCAACATCCCCGACATGTATGAGCGCACCATTGTCATCAACGGCTTCTCCAAGGCATATTCTATGACCGGCTGGCGGATGGGGTACGTGTGCGGACCCAAGGAGCTCATCGCCGCCATGACCAAACTGCACCAATACGGCATCATGTCCGCCCCCACCACCAGCCAATACGCCGCCATCGAGGCCATGGAGCACGGGGACCGGGACATTGAGACCATGAAGCAGGAGTACGACGGTCGCCGCCGTTTCCTGGTGGACGGCTTCCGCCAGCTGGGGCTGGACTGCTTCGAGCCCCGGGGCGCCTTCTACGTCTTCCCCTGCATCCGCTCCACGGGCCTGTCCAGCGAGGAATTCTGCGACCGGTTCCTGGAGCAGGAGCACGTGGCGGTGATCCCCGGCTCTGCCTTCGGACCCGGCGGCGAGGGCTTTGTGCGAGCCTGCTACGCCGCCTCCATGAAAAACCTCACCGAGGCCCTTACCCGCCTGGAGCGGTTCTTGGGCACCCTGTAACCATATCATAAAAAAGGAGGAACCGGCTATGTACATCACCTGTCTGGATTTGGAGGGCGTGCTGGTCCCTGAGATCTGGATTGCCTTCGCCCAGGCCCGGGGCATCCCCGAGCTGGAGCGCACCACCCGGGATGAACCGGACTACGACAAGCTGATGCGCTACCGCCTGGACATTCTGGCCCAGCACGGGCTGAAACTGTCCGACATCCAGGAGACCATCGCCACCCTGGAGCCTCTGCCCGGGGCCAAGGAGTTCCTGGACGCTCTGCGGGAGAAGACCCAGGTCATCATCCTCAGCGACACCTTCGAGCAGTTCGCCCAGCCCCTGATGAAAAAATTGGGCTGGCCCACCATCTTCTGCAACACCCTGGAGGTGGCCCCGGACGGCACCATCACCGGGCACCAGATGCGCTGTCCCCAGTCCAAGCTCACCACGGTGAAGGCCCTCCAGTCGGCGGGCTTTACCACCATCGCCGCCGGGGACAGCTACAACGACTTAGGGATGATTGGGGCCAGCAAGGCCGGGTTCCTCTTCAAGAGCACCCCCGCCATCCAGGCCGAGCACCCGGAGGTGCCCGCCCTGGAGGAGTACCATGAACTGCTGGAGGCCATTCTGGCCGCCATGGACTAAGGCGGGAGGATGCACATGGAGAAACAAGCCTATGCCAAGCTGAATCTGTCCCTGGACATTCTCCGCCGCCGGGAAGATGGCTTCCACGACTTGCAGATGGTGATGGTGTCCATCGACCTCACCGACACCCTCACCCTCACCCCCGGTGAGGGTAGCATGTCCACCAACCTGTCCTTTCTCCCTGCCGATGGCAGCAACCTGGCCCAAAAGGCCGCCGCTGCCTTCCGCTCTGCCACCGGGCAGGGGGAGGTGCTGGACATCCACATTGACAAGCACATCCCCGTGTGTGCGGGCATGGCGGGGGGCAGCTCGGACGCCGCCGCCGTGCTGCGGGCCATGAATGAGATGTACCACACCAATCTGTCCCCTCTGGAGCTGGCCAAAATCGGGGAACAGGTGGGCTCCGACGTGCCCTACTGCGTGGTGGGGGGCACTGCCCTGGTGGAGGGCCGAGGCGAGCGGGTCACTCCCATCTCCCCCCTGCCCCCCTGCTATATCGTGGTGTGCAAGCCCCCCTTCCCCATCTCCACCCCCCAGCTGTTTGGCCGGGTGAATGTGAAAAAGATCACCTGCCGCCCCGACACCCAGGGCTTGGTGAAGGCCCTGGAGGCGGGAGACTTGCAGGGGGTGGCACGGCGGCTGTACAACGTCTTTGAGGACGTGCTGGAGCCCCGCCACCGCCAGACGGTGGACGAGATCAAGTCCACCCTCATCGAGTACGGCGCTCTGGGGGCTGTCATGTCGGGCAGCGGCCCCACCGTGTTTGGGCTCTTTGAGGACCAGGGCCAGGCCCAGAAGGTGGCCCAGGTGCTGGGGGAGCAGTACAAAGACGTGTTTGTGTGCCAGCCTGTTTGACATCCTGACACAGTCAGGATGCAATGAAGAATGAATAGTGAATAATGAATAATTGTGGTGTGCCGTCAGAGCGGCACGGATTATGATTGTCCCAAGGCTGTACCCCTTCAAAAAATGTTTGCATTTTTTGGACTAAACCAAAAAAACACCGTCCATACTGTAAGAGACTTCAATCTCTTACTTAGGACGGTGTTTTTTATGTATACCCATCGTTTGTACCGCTGGGAAGCGGCTCTCCTCATGGCCTTTGCCATTCTCCTCACCATCGGCATGTGGGCCAGCGTGACCCAAAGTGCCCTAGCGGACGAGGTGCTGCGCCTTCACGTGGTAGCCAACTCAGACAGCGACGCCGACCAGGCGGTGAAGCTCCAGGTGCGGGACGCCATTCTCTCCGCCGCCACCCCCTATCTGGAGGGGGTGCAGGGCCAGCAGCAAGCCCAGCAGGCCCTGGAGCCCCACCTCAATGAACTGGCTCAGGCGGGGGCACAGGTGCTCAGCGAGGCGGGGATGGACTACCCCATCACCGTGTCCATCCAGGACGTGTGGTTTCCCACCCGGGAGTACACCGACTTCGCCCTGCCCGCCGGCACCTACCGCTCCCTCCAGGTGATTCTGGGGGATGGGGTGGGCCACAACTGGTGGTGCGTGGTGTACCCCCCTCTGTGCGTGGGGTCGGTGAGTGAGGAGAGCGTGGAGACCTCCGCCTCCGGGGTACTCAGTGAGGACCAGATCTCCCTCATCTCCGGCCAGGACGGGGAATACGTCCTGCGATTTAAGGTGCTGGAGTGGTGGGACGGCCTGGTGCAGAAGTTCCAGGGGTAAGGGCCTTAGAACACGGGCACTACAGAGCCCTGATAGGTCTCCTCCATGTACTCCTTGACCTCGTCGGACTTGAGGGCCTTCACCAGGGCCTGGATGGCCTCGTCGTTCTCCCGGCCCTCTTTCACCGCCAGGACGTTGACATAGGCGGTGGCAGCAGCGCCGTCAGCCGACTCAACGGCCAGGGCGTCGGACACCTTCAAGCCAGCGCCAATGGCATAGTTGCCGTTGATGACCGCCAGGTCCACATCCGCCAGGCGGGAGGGAATCTGGGCGGCCTCCAGCTCCACGATCTCCAGGTTCTTGGGGTTGTCCACAATGTCCAGGATGGTGGCGTTGATGCCGGCGTCCTTGTTCAGGGTGATGAGCCCCTCCTGCTCCAGCAACAGCAGAGCCCGGGCCTCGTTGGTGGCGTCGTTGGGCACAGCGATCTGAGCGCCGTCGGGCAGAGCGTCAATGGAAGCGGTCTTACCAGCATACAGGCCGAAGGGCTCGTAGTGGATCTCGGCCACGCTCACCAGGTGGGTGCCGTTGCTGGCGTTGAAGTCGTTCATGTAGGTGATGTGCTGGAAGTAGTTGGCGTCAATGGAGCCGTCCTCCACTGCCTCGTTGGGCATGATGTAGTCATTGAACGTCTTGATCTCCAGGGTGTATCCCTCTTCGGCCATGATGTCCTTGGCCACCTCCAAAATGCCGGCGTGGGGGGTGGGGGAAGCGCCTACCACCACGGTCTTGTCATCTTTCTTGCCGCCGCAGCCAGCCAGCAGGGACAGAGTGGCCGCACAGGCCAGGGTCAGAGCCAAAATCTTCTTTTTCATAAAAACCTCTCCTTTTTCGATACATAAAACAAAAACGCCCTTAACAGAGTAAACTTCTGTCAAGGACGAGAGCCTTCGCTTCGTGGTACCACCTTGGTTCACGACCCCCTCACGGAAGGTCGCCTTAGAGAGTGCGGGAGGGTGAGCTACTACCATCCGATACTCCTGTGCGATGACGGGCACTCCCGTCGCAGCCTATGCAAGGGCCCTTGCAGTCGGTGCGCAGCTCCGAGACCATGTTCACCGTGACCTTCCGTACCCGTTTGCAGCTACCCGGGCTCTCTGTGCCGTATCTTCACGTCTACTCTTCTCTTCATTGCCTTTGTGAAACCGTATTTTGTTTTACTGGGCAAGAGTATAGCCACCCGCTGGGAAAAAGTCAATCAGCAGATTGCACAAAAGCAAAACCGAGAGAGCCGCTCGCTCTCTCGGTTTTATACAGCTTATTGGAGTCCGGCCTTCTCGCCCCGGTGTGCTTTCCGGGCAGACTTGCCTCGCTTGTTGGTGACCCGTCGGTCCAGAGCCACAGCAAAATGGGTGCCCAGGGACTGGAACACCTGGACCATGACCACCAAAATCACCACGGACACATAGAGGATGAAATACATCTTGCGCTGATAGCCGTAGTTGATGGCCAGGCTGCCCAGTCCGCCGCCGCCGATGGCGCCGGACATGGCGCCATAGCTCAAAATGGTGATAAAGGCGGTGGTGAAGCCGATGAGGAGGGAGGGCAGGGCCTCCGGCAGCATCACCTTGCGGATGATCTGCATGGGAGTGCAGCCCATGGCCTGAGCGGCCTCCAGAATGCCCTTGTCGGTCTCCCGCAGAGAGGCCTCCACCAGGCGGGCCACAAAGGGGAAGGCGGCACAGATCAGGGGGATGATGGAGGCGGTGGTGCCCACCGAAGTGCCCAGAATCATCCGGGACAGGGGGATAACCATGACCATGAGGATGAGGAAGGGCACGGAGCGCAGGAGGTTTACCACGGTGTTGAGCACCTTCATCAGCCAACCGGGCAGGGGGCGCACGCCGCCCTTCTCCCCGGTGACCAGAATGACGCCCAGGGGCAGGCCGATGACGTAGGAGAAGAAGGTGGCCACGATGGTGGAGTAGATGGTCTCCCAGATGGCGGTGCCCAACTCCATTTGCAGATACATGAGCTGTTGGCTCAGGGGCGTGTTGCCGAACAGGGTTCCAAACAGTTCATCCATGATAGTCGTGCACCTCCTCCATGGTCACATTGGGTTGATTCTTGATGTACTGGATGGCCCGCTCCCGCTCCTCCGCGTTTTCAGGCAGGCCCAACAGCATGGTGCCGAAGGCCTTACCGTCCACATTGCGGGTGTCGGCGCCCAGGATATTCACCTTCACCTGGCAGTCCATGGCCAGGGAGGCGATGAGGGGCTCATAGGAGGAACTGCCGTTGAAGGCGATGCGGATGACGTTGGCCGCAGGCAGCTGGTCAAGAATAACCCCGTCGGGGTACACCAGACGGCGGCCTGCCTCGGTCTTGGGGTTGGAGAAGGTCTCCTCCACCGTGCCCGTCTCCTGGAGCACGCCGTGGTCCAGAATGGCCACATGGGAACAGATCTCCTCGATGACCCCCATCTCGTGGGTGATGATGACCACGGTGATACCCAGACGGCGGTTGATGTCCTGAATCAGGCGCAAAATGTCCCGGGTGGTCTTGGGGTCCAGGGCAGAGGTGGCCTCGTCACACAGCAGAATTTTGGGGTCGGAGGCCAGGGCCCGGGCGATGGCGATGCGCTGCTTCTGGCCGCCGGAGAGCTGGGCGGGGTAGGCGTCCGCCTTGTCGGGCAGGCCCACAATGTCCAGCAGCTCCCGGGCCTTTTTCTTCACCTCGGGGCCCTTCTTCCCCGCAATCTCCATGGGGAAGCAGATGTTGTCCAGGCAGGTGCGCTGCATGAGCAGGTTGAAGTGCTGGAAAATCATGCTGATGGACCGACGGCGGCGGGTCAGCTCCTTTTGGGACATGGCGCACAGGTCCTCCCCGTCGATGACCACCTGGCCCTCACTGGGCCGCTCCAGCAGGTTCAGGCAGCGCACCAGGGTGGACTTGCCCGCCCCGCTCATACCCACAATGCCGAAGATATCCCCATCTCCAATGGTCAGGGACACATCGTTCAGGGCGGTGAACGCTCCTTCGGCGGTGGGGAAGCGTTTTGTGATATGTTTTAACTCAATCATAGGATCTTCTCCCTTTGTTTTCAAACAGTGGTTTGATTCTATGACAATTTTCCTACTGTGTCAATAGGGGATACGCCCAGTGCTTCCTTTCCATACCCTGAAAGTCTTTCCTTCTCCGATTTCTCCGGTGGAAACCTGCGCCCCAGCCGGGGACGCTGGCGCTGGGGTGACTTTCTGCCGCCAGAAAGTCACCAAAGACCGCCAAAGGCGGGGCCTTCCCCCGCCTTGTGGAATCCACCCCGCGGTGCTGGGTGTCCCTGCGTCCTCCTCTTTGCGGCCCTTGGACTGGTGGGGTCACATAGATGGTGTGAAACTTCTATAGAACGTACCTACTTCTCTGTTAGACAGTGCTTCTACCTCCAGGGCCTTACTCTGGTGGGCCGCTGTTCCCAGCTATCGGCGGCGGGAACGCCGCTTGGCCAGGGTAGGCCCGGCTGTGGAAACCACCTGGCTGTAGGGCCAGCTGCCTAGGGTGGCCTGGTGTGGTGGCAGTACCAGGAGCCACAGCAAGGGTGACGGGCCGAATTTAGGATTGACGCAGGCCCAGCCTCGTACCCCAAGGGAGGTCCTTAGGGGGGAACGCCCTAAGCGGGTTTTGGTGACTTTTGCCCGAACAAAAGTCACCCCAGCGGAGCGTCCCCACCAAGATGGGGACATTCTCCTGAGAAATTGGAGAAGAGAAGGCCTTCCTGTTGCTCTTGGCATGTTTCTCCCTGGAAAAAGACATGCATGTATGGTATCATGACAAAAAAGGCGGGTGAAACTATGCAATCCATTCTCTTAGTGGAAGACGACAAACACATTGTGGACAACCTCACCGAGTATCTGGAGGGGGAGGGCTTCCGGGTGGGCTGCGCATCGGGCCAGGCGGCAGCCCTGGAGCGGCTGGAACAAGAGCAGTTCGACCTCATCCTGCTGGACATCTCCCTGGCTGACGGCAACGGCTTTGCGGTGTGCTCGGCAGTCAAGGCCCTATACCACCTTCCGGTGATTTTCCTCACCGCCTCCGGGGACGAGTACAGCACCGTCACCGGGTTCGAGGTGGGAGCGGACGACTACATCCCCAAGCCCTTCCGCCCTCGGGAACTGCTCATGCGCATTAAAAATGTGCTGCGGCGCACCGGAAGCAGCGGCGGGCTGGTACGCCTGGGCCGGGTGGAAGTGGACACCGTGCGGGGCACCGCCACCAAGGACGGCCGGGACCTGAACCTGTCCGCCCTGGAGTATCGGCTGCTGCTGATGTTCCTCAACCACCCCGGGGCGGTACTCACCCGAAGCCAGTTGCTGGAGGGCATCTGGGACATTGCCGGGGACTTTGTCAACGACAACACCCTGACGGTGTACATCAAGCGGCTACGGGAGAAAATCGAGGACGACCCCCAAAGCCCCACCCTCATCAAAACGGTGCGGGGTCTGGGCTATAAGGCGGAAATGAGGTGAATCCCTTGGAGCACAAGACCGTCACCCGGCTGCTATATCTGGCCCTCACCGGGGCTGCCACCGGGTTTGGGTGGTACCTGGGCGGACTCCAGGGGCTACTCCTCCTCCCCCTGTGCCTGGGCTTTTGGGGCTTGGCGGAGTGGAACACCGTCCGCACCGACCGGGAACTGGCCCAGCTCTCCCAGACCCTCAACCGCATCCTCCACGGGGAGGAGCACCTGGGGGTGGAGGAATACAGCGAGGGAGAACTGGGCATTCTCCGCAGTGAAATCCACAAGATGACGGTGCGGCTGCGGGAGCAGCAGCAAGCCCTGCAAGCGGACAAGGTGTATCTGGCCAACTCCCTGGCCGATCTATCCCACCAGCTGCGCACCCCCCTCACCTCCATGAATCTGGTGGCGGAGCTGCTGTACAAAGAGGACCTCACCCCCCAGCGGCGGGCCAAGCTGTGCCGGGAGCTCTATCAGCTGCTGAGCCAAATGGACTGGCTGGTGACCACCCTTTTGAAGCTGTCCAAGCTGGAGGCTGGCACCATCTCCTTCCGCTCGGACACTGTCCCCCTGGAAGAGGTGGTGCGCCAAGCCGCCGCCCCCTTTCTCATCCCCATGGAGCTGCGGGAACAGACGTTTTCTGTGGACTGTTCCGGCTCCTTCACCGGGGATGTGCATTGGACGGCGGAAGGGGTAGGCAACCTCATTAAAAACGCCATGGAACACACCCCCGCCGGGGGAAGTATCACGGTACACGGGCGGGAAAATGCTCTCTTTTCCGAGTTGGTGGTGGAGGACACCGGGCCGGGGATTGACCCTCAGGACCTGCCCCACCTCTTTGAGCGGTTTTATCGGGGCTCCTCCCGCACGTCCCACGGCTTTGGCATCGGCCTGTCCCTGACCCAGCGCATTGTCACCGGACAGGGCGGCACCATCCAGGCCCGCAACCGCACCCCCCAGGGGGCACAATTCGTGTTACGCTTTTACAAGGGGACCGTCTGATGGGCGGTCCCTTTTGTGACGGATCTGTCACTTGAAAGTCACGGCCCTGTCACCTGGGTCTGATATCATAAAGCCACAATCCCAAAGGAGGAATGAACATGGAACTGCTTCGTGTGGAGCATTTGTGCAAAACCTACGGCACCGGGGAAAATCAGGTCAAGGCCCTGGATGACGTGTCTTTTTCCGTGAATCGAGGGGAATTTGTGGCCATCATCGGCCCCTCCGGGTCGGGTAAGTCCACTCTGCTGCACCTGCTGGGGGGTGTGGACAAACCTACCAGCGGCAAGGTGTATGTGGACGGCTGCGACGTGTACGCCCAAAACGAGGAGAAGCTGGCCATCTTCCGCCGTCGTCAGGTGGGGCTGATCTACCAGTTTTACAACCTCATCCCTGTGCTGGACGTGGTGGAGAATATGACCCTCCCGGTGCTGCTGGACGGGCAGAAGGTAAACCCCAAGCGGCTCAATGAACTGCTGGACACCTTGGGCCTGCGGGGCCGGGAGCGGCACCTGCCCAACCAGCTCTCCGGCGGCCAGCAGCAGCGGGTGTCCATCGGTCGGGCGTTGATGAACGCCCCGGCGGTGGTGCTGGCCGACGAGCCCACCGGCAATCTGGACTCCAAAAACAGCCAGGAGATCGTGGAGCTGCTGCGGCTGTCCAACCGCACCTATCATCAAACCCTCATTGTCATCACCCACGATGAACAGCTGGCCCTCCAGGCCGACCGCATCATCGCCATTGAGGACGGTAAAATTGTGCGGGACGAGGTGATTCGCCCATGAACGTGCTGCACAAGCTCACCCTCCAGGCCCTCAAGCAAAACCGCACCCGCACCATTGTCACCATCATTGGCATCATCCTGTCCACCGCCATGCTGTGCGCCGTGACCACCTTCACCACCAGCTTCCAGCAGTTTATGCGGGACGACAGTGTGTACTCCTCCGGCAGCTGGCATTTGGGCCAGACAGACGCCACGTACCGCCAGTATCAAGAGCTGTCCCAAGCCGACGGCGTGGCGGAAGCCGTCTATTTGCAGCACCTGGGCTATGCCCAGGCAGAGGGTAGTTTCAACGAATACAAGCCCTATTTCTATCTGCTAGGCCTGTCCGATACGGGGGCTGACCTGCTCCCCATCCACCTCACTCAGGGCCGTATGCCCACCGCTCCCGATGAAATCGTGCTGCCCCAGCATTTTCTTGACAACTCCACCCAGAGCTATCAGGTGGGGGACACCCTCACCCTGGAGCTGGGAAAGCGCATGAGTGAGGGCTTCGCCCTGGGGCAAAACAATCCGTTCAACCTTGACACCGAGGAGACTCTGGAGGCCACAGACACTCGTACCTACACCGTGGTGGGCATCTGTCAGCGGTTTGGAATGGAGGACTACTCCGCCCCAGGATATACCGCCTTCACCGTGGCCGACTCCAATCTGGCCGAGGATGCCACCTGTGACGTGTACCTGGCCATGGAGGACATGACCCAGGCCTACGACTTCCAACAGGCCCACGATTTAGAGCAGGACAATCGCAACGTGCTGATGTACTCCGGCGTATCCGAATACGACACGTTTTACACCGTCCTCTATCGCCTGGCCGCCATTGTCATGGTCATCATCATTGCCGCCTCGGTGGTACTCATCTACAACGCCTTTGCCATCTCGGTGTCCGAGCGCACCCGGCAGTTCGGGTTGCTCTCCTCTCTGGGCGCCACCAAAAAGCAGATGCGGAACATGGTGCGCTTTGAAGCCCTGGTCCTCAGCGCCATTGGCGTCCCCTTGGGTATCCTGTCCGGCATTGGGGGCATCGGAATCACCCTCCACTTCATTGGAACACTCTTCACCTTCTCCCGCTCCACTGGGAGTGTTCCCATGCGGCTGCATGTGTCCTGGGTAGGCATTCTGGTTGCGGTGGTGCTGGGTGTGGTGACCGTGCTTCTCTCCGCCTGGATTCCCTCCCGGCGCGCCACCAAAGTGTCCGCCATGGAGGCCATCCGCCAGTCCCAGGACATCCACGGCACGAAAAAACTGGTGCGCCCCTCGCTGCTCACCCGAAAGCTCTTCGGCCTGCCCGGTGTGCTGGGGGTGAAGTACTACAAGCGCAGCGCCAAAAAGTACCGCACCACCGTGTTCAGTCTCTTCCTCAGCGTAGTGCTCTTTGTCTCCGCCTCCTCCTTTTCCTCCTCCCTGGCCAAATCGGTGGGCGGGGCCTTCGGCGGGGACACCTACGACCTGTCTTTTCCCTTTTACACCGAGGACACCGACCTATCCCCCGACACCCTGCTGGACCAGCTGCGGGGGTTGGACAGCGTGGACGACTCCGCCTATGTTCTGAGCTTCCAGCTCACCGGTGGCTTCCGCCCGGAGGATTTGAGCCAGGACATGCAAGCGCTGTCCACTCCGGTGGACGGGACGATTTACCAGCCCTTCGATCTGAGCTTTTTAGACGACGACACCTACCAGGCCCTGTGTGCCCAGCGGAAGCTGGACCCCGCCGCCACCTCCGGCATCGCCTTTGACGGCATCACGGAATTCGATTCTCAACAAGAGAAATACGTGTACCTGTACCAGCTGGAAGCCTCCTCCCTGTCCATGTCGGCCCTCATCTTTGACCAGGTGGCCAACCACTACCCCGACTCCCCCGTGGAGGGGCTGGACGGAACCGTCCAAGTGCCCTATATTGATGCGGATAACGGCACGCCCACCCTCTACCCGCTGGAGGATGTGGCCCACATCACACCCATAGAGGTGACCTTGGTGGAGAAGGAATGGCCCTATTTTCTCTCCAACAGTGGACTTGTGACGGTGCTCTATCCCATGTCCCAGCTGGAGGAGTTCCCCGTGGACCTCTCCCGGGGAAGCTATTACTTCTATATAATGGCCTCGGACCACCAGCAAGCGGAGCAGGATATCAAGGACTTGCTGGGCAAGCAGCAGCTGCGTCCCGGCAACCTGTTTAACAACGCCGAATATGACGAGTCCAACCGGAACCTCATCACCATCATCAATGTGTTCTCCTATGGGTTCATCGCCCTCATCTCCCTGGTGGCCATGACCAACGTATTCAACACCATTTCCACCAATGTGATGCTCCGCACCCGGGACTTCGCCATGCTCCAGTCGGTGGGCATGACGGCGCGGGAGATGCGGCGGATGCTGGGCTTTGAGTGTGTGCTCTACGGCACCCGGGCCTTGATTCTGGGCATTCCCGTGTCCATCTTCCTCAGCTACCTCATCTTTGACGCCATCGCCCAAGGCTATCCCCTCCCCTTCCAGGTACCCTGGATTCCCCTGGGCATCGCCTGTCTGAGCGTGTTCCTGGTGGTGTTTGCCACCATGGCCTACGCCGCCCGAAAGGTTGGCAAGCAGCAGCTGGTGGAGGCGCTGAAAAACGAGAATTTGTAACCGATTTCTTGTATACAGAAGGATTGTACTCCTCCGATTTCTCAGACGGAAACCTGCGCCCCCGGTGGGGACGCTCCGCTGGGGTGACTTTCTGCCGCCAGAAAGTCACCAAAGGCCGCCAAAGGCGGGGCCTTCCCCCGCCTTGTGGAATCCACCCCGCCGGTACTGGTTGCAGCGTGCACCTTCCTCTTTTCGGCCCTTGGACTGGTGGGGCCACATAGATGGCATGGCAATTCTATTGTAAGTTTCAACTTCTATGGCAAATAAACTTCTACCTTCAGGGCCTTACCATGGTGTGCAACTGTTCCCAGTTGCGGATAGCCTGGCTCCCGGCGGTGGGAACGCCGCTTCTCCAGGGTAGGCCCGGATAGGGAAATCACCCAGCCATAGGGCCAGCTACCCAGGGTAGCCTGGTGTGATGGCAGTAACAGAAGCCACAGCAAGGGTGACGGGCCGAATCGAGACTTGACGCAGGTCCAGCCTCGTACCCCAGGGAGGTCCTTAGGGGGGAACGCCCTAAGCGGGTTTTGGTTCCTTTTGACCGAGCAAAAGGAACCCCCAGCGGGAAGCGTCCCCACCAGGCTGGCAAGCCGGAACCATGGGCGGTTAGAGCGTTCATTCCTCCACCTCATGGATATTAAATGAAGATTTACTCAAAATAAGGGCTGTCCACGGTGGACAGCCCTTCTTTTGTACGTATTCAGTTCTTAGCCAGAGGCAGCGTCACCGACACAGTGGTGCCAGAGCCCACCACGCTGGCCAGCTTGATGTTGCCCTCGTACAGGGCCACAATGTGCTTGACAATGGCCAGGCCCAGTCCCGTGCCGCCAGCGGCTCGGCTGCGGCCCTTATCCACCCGGTAGAACCGCTCAAAGACACGGCTCTGGCTCTCTTCGGGGATGCCGATGCCGGTGTCCGCCACCACAAAGCGGGCCATACCTTCTGCCACGCCCACGGTGACGGTGACCCGTCCTCCCTTGCGGTTGTACTTGATGGCGTTCTCCACCAGGTTGATGGCCACTTCCTTGAAGCGGTCGGGGGCAATGCAGGCCACCACCTCGCCGCCGGTGACGTTGAGCTTCACCCCGGCCTTGTCCGCCTGGGGCTGGAGGATGGTCTGCACCTCCTGGGCAATGCTCTTCAGCGGGGCCCGCTCGGTGCCGGTGGCGCCCGCCACGGTCTCCAGCTCGGAGACGGTGAGAATGTCGTCCACCAGATTGGACAGCCGGTCCACCTCCACCGAAATCATGGTCAAAAACCGCTGTTGGTCCTCCGGCTTGGTGACCATCCCGGAGGAGAGCATGTCGGTAAAGCCCTTGATGGAAGTGAGGGGAGTTTTCAGCTCATGGGTGACGTTGGCAGTGAACTCACTTCTGGCCGATTGCAGGGTCTCGTCCACCTGGCGCACGGCCACCTCTGCCTCCTCCACCGGCTTGGCAGTAGAGGCCGCCAGGCGGCGGGCCAGCAGCAGAGACAGCGCCAGAGACAGCACCGCAGCGGCCACAAGGCCCACAGCGGTCTGGGCCACCAGGGTGTCCACGGTGGACAGGGACATGGCTGCCCGTCCGATGTAGCCGTCGGTGAACACCCGGGCCGCGTAAATGGTGTAGATGCCAGTGGTGGCGGAGCGGCGCACGTCCTCTCCCACCCCGTTTTCCTTGGCCTCCATCACCTCAGGACGGGTGGCGTGATTCTCCCGGGACTCCTTGTCCGTATCGCCCAACACGGTGCCGTCGGGGGAAATGATGGTCAGGCGCTTTTCCGGGGCCGCCTTGGTGAACTGCTCCAGCAGCTCCTCCGTCCAGGTCTCGTAGTTCTGGGCATCCATGAGGGCCAGCAGCTCGGTGAGATTGTCCCGGGCGGTGTCCATCTCCCGCTGGCGGAAGGTCCAGATACCCACCACCCCAGAGAGCAGCACCGACAGAGCGGCAATGAGGAAAATGGATATGGTCAGTTTCTTCTTCATCGGTTCTCACCCCATCTTATAGCCCACGGAGCGCACCGTGGTGATATAGCCCTCCCCCAGCTTCTGGCGCAGGGCTTTGATGTGCATGTCCACGGTGCGGGTCTCGCCGGTGAAGTCGTAGTTCCACACGGCAGCCAGAATCTCGTCCCGGGTGAGAACGGTGCCCCGGCGGCGCACCAGCAGGCACAGCAGTTCGAACTCCTTGTAGGTCAGGGCGATGTCCTCCCCGCCCCGGGTGACGGTGCGCCCGGCGGGGTCGATGACCAGATCCCGATAGCGGAGCATGGGGTCCCGATCGCCCACCCGGCGCATGACGGCATTGACCCGGGCTTGCAGCTCCATGACCCCGAAGGGCTTGGAGATGTAGTCGTCCGCCCCCAGGTCCAGGGCGGTGACCTTGTCCATCTCGGTCTGACGGGCGGTGAGCATGATGATGGGCATCTTGGCCGTGGCCTCCTCCCCTCTCAGACGGCGGACAATGTCCAACCCGTCCATGCCGGGGAGCATCACGTCCAGCAGCGCCAGGTCTGCCACGGGGGCGGCGTCAAAGAAGTCCTCCCCGCTTTCAAAGGCCAACACCTCATGACCCATGGATTTGAAATAATACTCTAACATGGTGCGGATGGACTCGTCGTCCTCCACCACCGCAATACGAAGGGTCATGGTGCCTCTCTCCTTTTTTTCTTACTGAATTTCTCCAGTGACACAGAAAATGGCCCAGTTGGCAATGTTCACGGCGTGATCGGCCACTCGCTCCAAGTACTTGCCGATGATGATCAGGTCCACCGAGCGGTCGGAGTGGTCGGCCCGGGAGGCAATGCGCTCCACCAGAATCTTCTTGAGCTGGACAAACAGGTCGTCCACCACGTCGTCCAGGTTGATGACCGCCCGGGCGGTGTTCTCGTCCCGGTCCACGTAGGCGGCAATGGCCTGGCGCACCATCAGCCCCGCCTGGCGGCTCATGGCCACGATCTCCTCGGGCACGTCGGGCTTGTCGCCGCTCTCGGCAATGAGCAGGGAGATCTCGGCGATGTTGGCGGCCTGGTCTCCAATGCGCTGCAGGTCGGTGACCATCTTCATGGCAGCGGAAATGGTGCGCAGGTCCCGGGCCACCGGCTGCTGGCGCATGAGCAGGGACATGCAGCGGTTCTCAATGTCCCGCTCCATCTGGTCCATGGTGTTGCGCATCTCAATGGTGGCCTTGGCCCCTTCCGCCTTGCCCTGGGTCAGGGAGGCGGTAACCAGGTCGATGGCGTCCTGGGTGGTAGTACCCATGGCGGTGAGCTCGTGGCTGAGCTCCACCAGCTCGGCATCAAATGTCTTTCTCATGCAGCGTCCCTCCTTAGCCGAATCGTCCGGTGATGTAGTCCTCGGTGCGCTTGTCCTTTGGCACGGAGAACAGCTTCTCGGTGTCGTCGGCCTCCACCAGCTCGCCGTGGAGGAAGAAGGCGCAGCGGTCGGACACACGGGTGGCCTGCTGCATGTTATGGGTCACGATTACTATTGTATACGATTTTTTCAATTCTGCAATCAGATCTTCGATCTTGGAGGTGGAGATGGGGTCCAGAGCGGAGGTGGCCTCGTCCATGAGCAGCACGTCGGGTTCCACGGCCAGAGCTCGGGCGATGCAGATACGCTGCTGCTGGCCGCCGGACAGGGACAGGGCGGACTTCTTCAGGCGGTCCTTCACCTCGTCCCAGATGGCAGCGCCCCGCAGGGACTTCTCCACGATCTCATCCAGCTGCTTTTTGTTGCGGATGCCGTGGGTACGGGGGCCATAGGCGATGTTGTCATAGATGGACATGGGGAAGGGGTTGGGCTTCTGGAACACCATGCCCACGTGACGGCGCAGCCAGGTCACATCCACCTGGGGGTCAAAGATGTTCTGGTCCCGGTAGAGCACCTTGCCCTCGATCTTCACCGTGGGCACCAGGTCGTTCATCCGGTCCAGGGTCTTGAGGAAGGTGGACTTGCCGCAGCCAGAGGGCCCGATGAGGGCGGTGACCTGGTTTTGGGGCATCTCCAGATTGATATCTTTCAGGGCATGGTTCTGGCCATACCACAGATTCAAATTCTCCGTTTTTAAAATGGCGTTCATGGGAGCAGTTCTCCTTTACTTGTTCTTCAGGCGGCTGCCGGCCACAGAGGCCAGGAGGTTGATGACCAGGGTGATCACCATCAGCACAGCGGCCACGGCCAGGGCGCTCTGCACGTCACCGTTTTCGTTGACGTACACGTACAGGGCCACACTGAGGGTGCCGGAGGAAGTGGTGAGGGCGTCAAAGAAGTTGTTGACCACGCTGCCCATACCGGCGGTGAAGAGCAGGGCGGCGGATTCGCCCACGATACGGCCCACGGCCAGGATGCAGCCGGTGACGATGCCGTCCACGGCGTTGGGCAGCACCACGGTGCGCACCATGCGCCACTTGCCGGCGCCCAGGCCCAGAGCGCCCTCCCGGTAGGACTGGGGCACGGTCTTCAAAGACTCCTGGGTGGTACGCACGATGGTGGGCAGAATCATGATGACCAGGGTGAGGCCGCCACCCAGGATGCCGTACTTAAAGCCCAGAACCTGCTGGAAGAAGAGCATACCCACCAGACCGAAGATGATGGAGGGGATGCCAGTGAGGGTCTCGGTGGCAAACTCGATGATGGACACCAGCTTGTGGTTGGTGGCGTACTCGGTGAGGTAGATAGCCGCTCCCACACCCAGGGGGAGCACGATGACCATGGACAGAAGGATGATGTACAGGGTGTTGAGGATGTTGGGCAGAATGCCGTCGGTGCCACGGATGAGGCTGCGCTGGGTGGTGAGGAACTCCCAGGTGATGCCGCCCAGGCCACGGTAGAAGACGTAGCCGATCATAAACACCAGCAGGGCGATGGTGAGGGCGGCGCACAGGTAGAGCAGGCCCCGCAGGCCGCGGTCATAGATGCGGCGACGCAAAGACAGATGTTCCACGAGTTAACCCTCCTTTTTATTTTTGACAAACAGGTTGAGTGCCACGTTAATGAGCATGATGAAGAGGAAGAGGACCAGAGCAATGGAGAAGAGGGATTCCCGCCACAGAGAGCCCACGGTGGCGTAGTTCATCTCGGAGGCGATGGCGGTGGTGAGGAAGCGCACGGGGGTAAACAGGCTGCCGGGCATGTTGGGCACGTTGCCGGAGACCATGATGATGGCCATGGCCTCGCCGATGGCACGGCCCACGCCCAACACGATGGCGGTGGCCACACCGGAACGGGCGGCGGGGAGAGAGACCCGGAAGATGGTCTCGGTGTGGGTGGCGCCCAGAGCCAGGGAGGCCTCCTCATACTCCTTGGGCACAGCCCGCAGAGCGGTCTCAGCCACGTTGATGATGGAGGGCAGAATCATGACGGTAAGTACCACGATGGCCGCCAGCAGGTTGGCGCCGGAGGACAGGTGGAAGGCCTTCTGAATGGTGGGCACCAGCACCACCATACCCACCAGGCCGTACACCACCGAGGGGATGCCAGCCAGCAGGGACACGGCGGAGCGAATCACAACCGCCAGGCGGTGGTTGGCCACCTTGGCCAGGAACATGGCGGTGAGCACACCCACGGGCACGCCAATGAGAATGGCGCCGCCGGTACCGGCAAAGGAGGTGAGGATGAAGGGCAGGATGCCGTACACTCCGTTTTTGCCGTTCCAGGTATCTCCAAACAGGAAATCGGTCACGCCAATTTCCAGCATAGCAGGCAGACCGGAGATCACCAGGTAGACGCTGATGAACAGCACGCTGGCCACTGCCACAATGCCGCACAGGAAGAAGATGTTCTTCACCAGCCACTCTACGCTGTCCCGCAGCCGCCGGGCCTTCTGGGCCTTGGCCTGGGCGTTTTGTTTCTCTTGCGCCATGGGGACCGCCTCCTTAGGGGTTTGGGTTATCACGTTCTCGTTATCCAAGTTTTTCATTCTCCTTTACACAGGGGAACGGCCCCCATCCCGTGTGGGGGATGGGGGCTGGTCCCGTAGCCTTGTTTCTTACTTGGCGGTAGGCACAGCGCCAGCCTGACGGATGAGGTCAGCAGCATCCTTGGACATAGCCCAGTCAAAGAAGGCCTTGGTCTGAGCGGACATCTCGGCGCCCTCCTTGGTCACGATGACGAAGGGACGCTGAATCTTGTAAGTACCGTCCAGAATGGTGGACTCGCTGCACTCCACACCGTCCACGGTGATGGTGGACACGCCGTCCTGGCCCTCCACCTCAGACAGAGAGGCGTAGCCGATGGCAGCGGCATTGCCGCGCACGGCCTCGATAACAGCGCCGGTGGAGGTCAGCTCCTGGTCCAGCTTGCAGCTATCCTCGGTCTCGGTGATGGATTCGAAGCCGTCACGGGTGCCGGAACCAGCCTCACGGCCGATCACAGCGATGTCACCAGCCTCGCCGCCCACTTCAGACCAGTCGGTGATCTCACCGGTGAAGATCTTGGCGATCTGCTCCACGGACAGGTCGGCCACGGCGTTGTCGGCGTTGACGATGATGGCAATGCCGTCCAGAGCCACGATGTTCTCCACCAGACCCTGCTCCTTCTCCTCGTCCTTCAGAGCGCGGGAGGCCAGGCCCAGATCAGCGGTGCCGTTGGCAGCAGCCTCCACACCAGCGGAGGAACCGCCGCCCTCCACGGACACGGTGACACCGGAGTTGTCGGTGCCGAACTGCTCAGACAGGTAGCCCATGACCTTGGACATAGAGGTGGAACCCAGGCACATCACAGTGCCGGACAGCTCGGAGCCGTCGGTCTTGTCGGAACCGCTCTGGGTGTTCTCAGCGGACTGGTTGCCGCAGGCAGCCAGGCTGAACGCCATGGCGCCAGCCATCAGCATAGCGATAAACTTCTTCATTTGTTGTCTCTCCATTTCATGTTCATTGTGTTTCATTGTCTCTCTTGGGAACAGCTTTGAGTTTACAAAAGAATTGTAAAGAGTGCGTCCAGGGCTTTGTAAAGTCTGTGTAAAGCGGCCCTTTTCTACCTATTCTTAGCGATACCATTGTAATACCGCGGTGTTTTTCTCCCGTTTTAGTGCAATACTACTAATGAGGCAGTCCGCCCCCAGCACAATCCAGGCGGGCACGGTAAAGGCGGTTGGAAGGGCGGAAACGCAAATCTTTACAATTGGGTGCACTGTGTAAACCAGTGCCAGAGCCAGGCCAGACCAGGCCAAAGAAAAGGGCAAACAAACCAATCCGCACACATTCCAACGGATTTGGGAGTAATTCCAAAAGGCCACCCCCAACACATATTTATAATAGAGTCCAAACAGAAGCTCCACCACCGTGGCCGCCCCGAAGCCCACCCCCATCACCCACAGGGGCTGAGGATTGGGACCGCTGAGGGCCACAATGGCCACGCCCCCCACCCCGTACACCGGGCATAAGGGCAGCAGCAGCAGGCACTTGCGCCCACTGCCCCGGCCGTGGACAATCTTAGCGTAGGCCACCTCCAGCAGATAGCCCAAAAAGCTGTAAACCAAAAGATACCAGATCCAGGTGTTCATATCTCATCCTCCCCGTCTGCATAGTCTGTCCCAAAGGTGGGATTCTCATGAAGTGTGTAAAATTTTTCTCTGCGGCCTGTGATTTACCACCAGTTACCTGTTGTTTGCCCGGTGGGATTGTGATACAATGTATCGAACTTTGCAAGGAGGGACCGATATGCGTCATTTGATTGACTTCGGGGATTTGAGTAGACAGGAATGGGACGAGATCTATCAGAGAGCCGACAAAATCATCAACAACCCAGAACAGTATTTAGATGTATGCCACGGTAAGGTGTCGGCCAACCTGTTCTATGAGCCCTCCACCCGCACCAACTTCTCCTTCCAAACCGCCATGATGCGCCTGGGCGGGTCGGTGTTCGGCTTTGCCGACCCCAACTCCTCCTCGGTGGCCAAGGGCGAGACGTTGAAGGACACCATTAAGATGGTATCCAACTATGCGGATGTCATCGTCATGCGCACCCCCTGGGAGGGCGCTGCCAAGGCCGCCTCTCTCTACGCCGATGTGCCGGTGATCAACGCCGGTGACGGCGGCCACATGCACCCCACCCAGACCACCGCCGACCTGACCACCATCACCCGCCTGCGGGGCAGTGTGGACGGGCTGTCCATCGGTCTGTGCGGCGATTTGAAAAACGGACGTACCGTCCACTCTCTCATCAAGGCGCTGTCCAAGTTCAAGGACATCCGCTTCTACCTCATTGCGCCCCGGGATCTGGCCATTCCACAGTACCTGCGCCAGTTTATGCAGGAGCGCAACATGCCCTTCGTGGAGGTCACCGGCCTGGAGGCTGTCATTCCCCAGCTGGACGTGCTGTACATGACCCGGGTGCAGAAGGAGCGGTTTGTGGACCCCCTGGAGTATGAGCGCAACAAGGGCATTTACGTGCTCACCCGGTCCAAGCTGGAGCGCGCCCGGGAGAACCTGCTCATCATGCACCCCCTGCCCCGAGTGGACGAGATCACCGTGGATGTGGACGACGACCCCAGAGCGGTGTATTTCCAGCAGGCCCGGTTTGGCATGTTCGCCCGCATGGCCCTGCTTTCCGATCTGGCCAATCAGCCCCGAAAGACTCCTGATCCGGTGGAGATCGGCACGAAACCTGTGTGCCACAACCCCCGGTGTATCACCCAGACGGAGCTCTATCTGCCCCCGCTGGTGAAGAAGAACGGCGGCGTGGACTGCTGCGCCTTCTGTGACGCGCCCCTCTAATTGATTTTTTGAAAAAAGGGCTTGACACCCCAGACATTCTGTGCTATTATACACAGGCTGATGTTTGGGGCGTCACCCTTAACCTGCGGGTGTAGTTCAATGGTAGAATCCCAGCCTTCCAAGCTGGTCGCGTGGGTTC
>NHCFR05603__coassemble_263_pt1 | contig 52490 bp, 43 predicted proteins | sample NHCFR05603__metabat2_high_PE_050 | metagenome-assembled genome bin NHCFR05603 | reverse complement strand
GGGTGCCGCTGCGGCTGACCGTCATGCCGTCCTCGGTGACCTGGGTGGTCATCTCGCTGCCCGTCTTGCTCACCGTCAGACCCTCATCGTCAAAGGTGAATCCGGTTTTGGTGGTGACGCTGTCCACCCCTTGAGCCAGCTTCTTCTCAATGGCGATCTCCACCTGGTCCGAGGTCAGGGCCAGCTCCACCCGGCTGGAGACCTGGGCCAGGGACTCCTCCAGGCCCTCCACGGTCTCCTGGGTGTCAGACTGGGCGTCCTTTACCTCCTGGACCTGCTGTTGCTGGGACTGCACCAGGGCGGTGAGGCCGTCGGCGGTGACGGACAGCTGGGTCAGCCGCTCCCCCTCCCCCTCCAGCAGCAGATAGAGGGGCTTTGTGATGGCCTCCTCCCAGACATTGAGGGCGGTCTGGTTGAGGTTGGTGGTGTCCAGATTCTGCATGGTGTAGCGCATCTGTTCCACCAGCAGATAGAGGTAGTTTTGCACCTGGGCCAGCTTGTCCTCTGTGGATATGTCCCCGTCAAAGTCGGGGAATTTGGCGTCCATGTACAGCCAGTTGGCTGGCATGCTTTCCACGCCTCCTTTCTCAAACAGGGCGCCGCCGTGGAAGCGGCGGCGCCCTGTGTTGTGCTCTTGCCGGGGCGGTTACACCTTCTCGGCGTAGTCCAGGCTAATCCAGCCTGCGCCGGACTTCAGCTTGCCCCAGCGCTTGGCTCCGGGGCCGTCCGCCTCCTCCACAATGGTGTACACCCCGGGCTCAATGAATCCCTGAGCCTGGGTGTCGGTGCCAGGGCCGCTGCGAATGCGCAGCTCGGTCACCGTCACCTTCACAGTGTAGGGGGTGAACCCGGTGGTGGAACCGGGCAGCTTGAGCACCTGCCCCACCACAATGAGGTTGGGGTCCTTGATGCCGTTTAATTGCGCCAGGGTGTCCACGGTGGTTCCATACTTCTGGGCAATCTCGCTGAGGGTGTCCCCCTTCACCACCGTGTAGGTCTTGCCGGACACCGGGGGCTGGGGCTTGACCTGGGCAGGGGTCATGGCCTTGGACACATCGGCCCGGAAGGTGTCCATGGACTTACCAAACTTGGGGAACCAGTGCATCACATCGGCGTGGTTGCTGGCCACCCCTCGCTGGTAGCCCTCGGAGTGGCAGATCACCACCCCATTGGCCAGGGGGTTGAGGTTGTAGGTCTTGCACAGCATGGCGGCCAGCTCCACCGCCTCCTGGTAGACCTTGCGGAAATAGCCCTCGTCGGTGAGGTCGTCCTCACAGATCTCAAAGGCAATGTGGGTGTTGTTGGCACTCCCCCCGGAGGTGCCGGTGCCGGCGTGCCAGCCCCGGTGGTTCCAGGGCAGAGTCTGGACGGTGCCCACGCCGCCGTCGGCCAGCTTGCCCACAAAGGCGTGGGTGCACACATCCAGGCCCGGATTGTTCCAGTCGTTGGCGTTGCGGTTTCCGCCGATCTCCGCCTTCAACTGGGCCTCATTGCTCTGTCCCTCCACCGGCTGCACATACCGGGCCACCAGGGGGTTGTTGGCCCCGGTGGAGTGGACCATGACCCCCTTGGGGGTGATGGTCCGCCCGGCCTTGTAGCAGTCGTTGGCGGTCAACATACACTTAATCAGTCTCAATGGTGGTTACCTCCTCCACAGCTTCCTGCACATTTTCAATGGCTGTTTTCACTGCTGCAGCGTCAATGCGGCCCTCGGTGACGATGTACGTCACCACCGATACCACAGACACCACAGCCCCCGCTGTGCTGGCCACCGCCTCCTGGTCCAGCCCAAAGGCCAGGGCCAGTCCGGCGGCAATGCCCGCCAGAGCAGTCCACAGCTTGCGGCTGGACAGCTTTTGCAACACAGTGTTCACTGCTTCACTCCTTCTCGTACGCAGCCAGGATCTCTCGATCCAGCTTTTTCTTGGCCTCTTCCGCCTGGGTCAGCTCCTCCATGGCCTGGGCCAACTCTCCGTTGGGGGGCGGTTTGGTCACAGCGTGGTTAAGCCAGAATATGCACCGGCCATAGGCGTGGTGCAGCTGGTCTTCCACCTCCTGCCGCCGCTGGCGATGCTCCTGGCGCTGCTGGGCCTCCTGCTCCCCCTGTTCCAGCCGTCGGTCCAGGTACCGCTTGAGGTAGCCCACCGCCAGCCCAGTGATGCCGCTGCCCCCCACCAGGGCGGCCAGCACTGCTCCCAGCACTTCCTCCCCGTTCATGTCCAATCTCTCCTGTGGGTCAGCTGGTCTTGCCCCCTATTCACCCGCTGCATCTCCCTGGGAGACAGACACATGGGCGGGGTCGTAGGTGCGGATGTACCAGTTGACGTAATTTTGATAGCTGGTGTTAAAGCTCTCCATGCGGTTTTGGTACAGCTCCAGCTCGCCGTTGGCCTGGTGCAGCTTGGCCAGCAGCCAGTGCAGGTACACGTCGCTGTGGGGCCAGCCCACGGTGAGGGTCCCCGGCCAGCTCTGCCACACCTGCTCCAGCTGCTGCTCCGAGGCCAACTTCACGTCCAGATAGATGCGCCCCTCCAGCTCCCCCAGCCACTGGAGCTTCTGCTCCTGGCTGTACTGGTTGGGGCTGAGCAGGTCCGCCTGGTCCACCACCTCCTGGGCGGTGGGAAACCGGTTGGCGTCTGCCATGGTCAAACCTCCTCTCTCATGCCCCGCCCCGGCGCAAGGGCCGGGGCGGGGGTTCACCCTTTTAGTCGGGCAGCTCGGTGCCGCCCGTGATGCCGCCCACAGCGGCAAAGCGCCAGTCGTTGAAGGTGGCGTTGAAGCGGCTGCGGCCACGCCAGACGTTGGCGTCGGTGTTCTCGTCCACGGTGGAGCGTACTGCCAGCTGCACCCGGTCATTCCACACGGCGCCGCCGTAGGTCTGGTTGTACTTGCTGTCCAGCAGAATCCAGGGGGCGTTCCCCTCAGACAGGTCCACAAACTGGTTGAGGTAGCTCCAGACAATGACGTTCCAGCGGCCATACTGGTAGTTGAAGGCGTTGTTGGAGGTGGTGGGCTCCTTGTCCGCGCCAATGGCGGCAAAGACCTCCTTTTTCAGACTGCCCACCTCGGGGATGAGGATGGTGTCGGGGGCCACGTCCAGAATCTCGTCGTTGTCACCCCGGAACAGGTGCATGGCGGTCTCCATCTTGCCCAGGGCGTCGGCGGAGAAGGCGTCACTGAACTTGTTGGCCTGGGTGCCGCCGGAGACCTTGGCGGGGTGGGCGGTGTGGAACATGGACACGCCGTCGGCGCTCTTGATGTCAAACTCCCGGCCCTTATAGGTGATCTTATCCTTGCCGGAGATGGCGCCGCCGTACAGAGCCGCGCCGAACAGCTCTCGGGTACGGTTGTAGCTGGTGATGAAAGCGGCGGGCTGCTTCTTCATATCCATGACCTTGGAGTCCTCCATCATCTCGGCGGAGATGGAGAAGGAGTCCTTCCAGGTGTCGTACACCAGCAGCTTCTGGTAGCCCTCCTGCATGCCGTCCAGAGGATAGGCGCCGTTTTCGCCCACGGGCTCGAAGCCGCTCATGGCGGTCATGGTGGTCATCAGATCGCCGTAGTTCTCGCTCTTGCCCATGAGGAACAGGTCCTTGAGCACAGACTGACGCTCAAACTGCTCCCCCCGCTGCTCCAGGAACATGCGGATGGGGGCCTGACACTTGCCATAAATGCTGTCGTTAAGGCCGGAGCCTTCAGAGAAAATGATTTTCATGGGGTTGGTTGTCCTCCTTTACACAAATCTGCCCCGGACGGTGTCGCCCTTCTGGGTACCCTCCACGTCCACCAGCTCGAAGTTGCCAGCGCCCTGGGCCACGGTGAGGCCGTCCTCGGCCACCTGTACCTTTGCGCCGGGCTTTGCCTCGGCGGTGACGGCAGACAGGGTGGTCTCGTAGAGGAAGGCCTCCTCCACCCGGGTAACGGGAATGACCTGACCCTCGGCGGCGGTGACATCCGCCATGCACAGATAGGGGGGCGTGGTGGTGGAGGCTGCGCCGAGCTTGGCCAGCTTACCGTTGGTGACGGTGAGCATCTGGCCCGCCTGGTAGGTGTCGGCGGCAGCGCCTAGGTATTCCCAGGGCAGCATGGCCCCGGTGTTGCTTTTCACGGGTACAAACATTTACTTTCCTCCCTGATATTTGTTGTAGTAGGCCTGAATGGCCGCTTCACTGGCCTGGGGGTTGAAGGCCCGGAACAAATCCATCTCCGGGGCGGGCACGGTGGCAGCCCCTTTGCCCCGCTGGGCGGCGGCGATGAGGTGGCCCTTGCTGCGTGCCAGGTTCTGGGCCTGCTGGCGGGCGGCGGCTGCTGCCCGCTGGGTGAGCTGGTCGTAGTGGGCCAGCTTATAGGCGTCCACAAAGGAGTTGCCCCGCTTCACCAGCTGGTAAAACTCCTTCGCCCGGGGCATGGTGAGCAGATCGCCCACCGAGCGGATGTTGGGGTTGAGCTGGCGAATCTGGGCCAGCTCGGCAGCCACCTGGGCCTCCATGGCCGGGTTGACCTGGGGCCGAGGGGCGGGCTGGGCCTGCTGGGCCTGCTTGAAGGCCCGGTACTGCTCCAGATTGGTGATGGGGGTGCCGTCGACGGGGCTTCTCAGGGCCGCATCTCGGAGCACCTGCTCCACATCCCGGCGGGTGTGGCTGCGCTCGGCCTCCACCGCCTCCTGGATGGCGGCCCGGGTCTCCGCCCGACGCCGCCGGGCGGCGTTCTCCCGCCGCTGCTCCAGGCTCATCTCCCCCTGAGGGGGCTGGGCCTGGGGCTGCTGGGTCTCCTGGGGTGCCTGCTCCTGGGTGGGCTGCTCCTGGGTGGGCTGCTCCACCCCCAAAGCCTCATACACTTGCTGCTCGTTGACTTCCATATCTCGTTCCTTCCTGCCCCCGTGGGGCCGTGGGATGTTCTCGCTATCCCTGCGTATTGTGGTGGTTTTGTGGTGTTACTCCTTGCCCTGTCTCAGGTCCTTGCCGGTGTGCACGGTGCCGGTCTTGGTGGCGGTGGTCTGGCAGGGCGCCTTTACCACCTGGGTGCCGGTGTTCTGAATCCGGCCAATGTAGCCCTTCTGCTCCTTCATGCCGTTCCCTCCCTTCTCATCTGGTCTGGCATGTTCCCGCTGTCGCCTTGCGTGAGTGTTTGTTGTTGTACCGCCTGGGCCTCCCGTTGCGCCCGCTGTTCCAGGGCCTGCTTGGTGTCCCCGGCCCCGGGATAGTGCAGCTGCTCCATCTTGGTCCAGAACAGGATGAGGGTCTCGGTGGCCGCCGGGTCGCCGAAGGCCCCGTTTTGCAGGTTCTGCCGGGTCTCCTGCCACATGGCCTCCCGGTTGCTGGCCAGGGTGTCGGTGGTGTCCACCGAGAAGAGGAACTGATCGTTCCAGTAGTACTGGCCGTCGGAGTCCTGCTCCAGGAAGTCGTAGCGGTTGAACTGCTCGTACTGGGTATGACCCTGGGCATCCTGGTAGGTGACGGGCCGGGGCTCGTCCCCGTAGGCCAGCCAGAACTCGAACATCATGCGGAACAGGTCGGCATAGGCCTTGTTTTTCATCACCCGCTTGCTCTCCAGCCGTCCGGCGGCCTGGGCGGCGGAGAACTCCTTGGCCTTGCCGCTGGTGGCGGTGGAGTCCGCCCGGCCCTGGAAGGAGTCGGTGATGCCCAGAATTTGACGGGCCTCCTCGTAGACGTTGGAGAGGTACAGCAGCTCATACTCCAAGTCCCCCTTGAAGTCGTACACCCCGATCATGGCCTTGTCGGCCGCCGAGCCGATGTACCACCGCTCCCCGTCCTGGCTGTCCACCCGCAGCGAGGCGTTGTCGGGCAGGGTGATGCGGGTGCCCGCCTTCACCAAGCGGTCAATGATCTTCTGCTCCAGGCGGTTGATGGTGTTTTGCTGGTCGGCGATCATGTCCACATCCGAGTTGCCCAGCAGCTGGCCGTACACGGACACGCTGCGCTGCAAGACGATGGGAAACACCCCCGGCTTGTAGAAGGGGATGAGGGTGGGGCGCATCACCGGGTTGCCCTCCTGGTCCAGATCGGGGGTGGCCCCGGGGATGGACAGCCCCTTCCCGGTGGTGATGGGCAGCAGCACCTGCTCATACTCCTGCACCTGGTCTTCAAACTCCTCACAGCCGCACCAGGGGCAACCGCCCCCCTGGTACTCCCGGGGGGCCTGGCTCTGGTCCGGCTCCACGGGCAGACTGTCCAGGCCGCCGCCCCCGGCCATGGCCTCCTGGGCCAAGGTCTGGGCCAGCATCTGCCCCGCCTCCTGGCGCAGCAGCTCCCCCTGGTCCTGGTTGGGTGCCGTAGCGGGCTGTTGGATGAGCTGTCCGGGCAGGGGCCGAACCCGGCCGCACTGCTTACACACGGGCTGCCGCCGGGCCTGGTAGTCCTCCAGGTCCTCCAGAGGGGTGTCGTTGACCCAGCAGTACCGATTCACGCCCCCCTGGGCGTTCTTTTCATAGCCCACATACCGGGTGAGGGCGTCCTCCACAGCGCTCACGCCGTCCACCCCCCGCACGGCGGGCTCGGACTCTCCGTCCTCCTCCACCCAGATGCCGTACTCCCGGAAGATGGCGTCCCGGGTGGTGGGGATTTTCACAATCACCCAGTCCATGTCCTGGATGGAGGTGAACACCCCAGGCTGGGGGGCCAGCTGCTTGGGGTGGAGCATGCGCACCACCTGGGTGCCCACGGTATCGTGGGTGCGCTCCCGGTTGTCCCACTCCACCAGGTAGGCCACGCCCCCCTGGATGGGGACGGTGCGCTCGGCCAGGTCGTTGAGCTGGGTAAAGGGCAGCCGCTCCAGCTCGTTGCGCAAGAAGTGCTCCAGCAACAGGGCCAGCCCCTCGTCTTCCTTGCGGCGGGGTGTGACCTTGGGCTGGGGAATGGAGCTGGACACCTGGGTCTCCACGTTTTCAAAGACGATGTTGCGCACGTGGCTGGTGTTGCGCACCCCCCCGTCCCTTCTCATATCTCCGGGCACCAAGGGGCGCAGCTGATGGTCTCCGTTGTAGATGCGCTCCCGCTGGTCCATGCGGGCGTACTCGGCGGAGTAGGCGGCATTGCTCAGGGCCAGCCGCTGCTGCCACAGCTTCAGCTTCTCCCCCGCTTGTTTCTGGTGTTTGGCCTTCATCTTCATCCTCCTTTGTTGTCACCGGGCCTGCCCCACAGCCGCAGCAGCATCTCCCGGTCCCCGGGGCTGGCCCGGTTCCAGTCCTCCCACATGTCTGAAGTCCACGCCGCCCCGCCCTGGGGCTGGGGGGTGGTCAGGCGCATGGACTGCTGGGGGCGCACATAGTGGGCGATGGCCAGGGCCATCACGCAGTCGTCGTGGGCCCCCGGCTCTGCCTCGGGGCGCATCTGCTCATTGCGCACAAAGGTGAGCATCTCTTCCAGGGTGGCCCGGTCGTTCACGCCCCCCAGGTGGTCCCGCATCACCCGCACCAGCTCCGCCAAAATCACTGGGCGGGTGAGACGGTCGGTGCGGAAGCCGTAGGCGTGGTGGATTTGTCCATCGAAGGAGTCTTCCACCTCCCGGACGTAGATTTTGGGGTAGCCCATGAGCCCCAGCAGCTTCACCGGATAGGTGGAGAAGTTGCACTCGGGGGCCAGCAGGGCCTTATTGTAGTGCAGCCCCAGGCAGTACAGCTGCCGGGTGTAGGTGTCCTCGTCGTACTGATGGCGGAGGGTGCACACCTGCACCCCGCTGACGTTGTCCAGCACCTGGGCCACAAACCAGTCGGAGCCGTCCCCGGCGGTGTCCCCGCCGATGACGTAGGGCCGCCCCTCCTGAGGGGGTGTGTAGATGCGAATGGGCCCCCCCTTCTCCTCCACCCAGTGGATGTTGGTGAGATGGATGCCGTCGTCGGCCAGGTCGTACTCGAACAGGCCCTCTTTTGCCGGGGGCTCCAGGTGTTGCAGCCGCTCCCCCACCACCTTGCCGTTGAATACCGTCTTGCCCGTCACCCCCCACTGGCCCAGACAGTAGACCATGTAGTAGTACTCGTCGGTCTCCTTGAAGCTCTCCAGGGTGGCCACCGCCTCGGGGGTGAGAAAGCGGTTATCTTTATAGGTGCTCTCGTGCACCGTGGCCCGGGGGTCGTTCCGGTCGAAAAACCGCTTTTTCAGCCAGTGGGTGATGCTGATGGGGTTGAAGGTGAGGATCATCTGGAGATACTGGTTGAAATCCGTTCTCAGACGGATGTCCAGCTGGTTGAAGTCCCCCTCCTCCAGCTCGGAGGCCTCCTCAATCCAGATGCCGGTGATGTTGAAGATGGATTTCAGCTTCTCCACATCGTCCAGCCCGGCAAAGAGGATGACGCTTCCATTGGCAAAGGTAATGGTCATGGCGGACTTGTTGGTCTTGGCCCCGGCGTCGGGGTAGAAGTCCGAAATCTGGCCCACCAGCTGGGCCCAGCAGCTCTCCCGCAGGGTGCGGGCCACCTTGCGGCACACCAGCCACCGGTGCCCCGGCTCGCTGGTCACCCGCTCCAACACCTTGCGCCCGGCAAAAATGCTCTTGCCGCTGCCGCCGCCCCCTTTCAGCACCAGAAACCGGTGCTTGTCAAAGAAGAGGGGGAGGAAGGTGTCGTTGTTGGTCTCTTTCAGGCCCTTGTACCACAGCAGAGCCTCCTCCTGTCGGTCATGGTTCATGGTGCTCTGGCAGCTCCCCCTGCCCCTCCTCCCACAGCTCCTGGAGCAGGGCCAGCTTCTCCTGGGTGGTGAGGGACTGGGCCGCTCGGGTCTGGGGCCCCGCCTCCACCTCCACCTTCTGGGCATAGCCATAGTTGTTTTGTAGGTGGAACACCACCCCCTTCACGTCCTTGCGGGTGAGCAGCTGCTCCTCGCTCCACGCCTGCAAGATGCCAGTGACCCACTCGGTGGCCTCCTCCAACTCCGGGTAGGCCTGGTGGTCACACCACTGCTTCCACTTCCCCGGGGTGATGCCCAGGTGGAGGCAGATGCCGGTGAGGGTGGGCGGAATCACATATTCCCGGGTGCGGATGATCTCCCCCCGGTCGTTGTACACCGGCTTTCGCTCACAGATGGGATTCCCCTTCTTGTCCACCTCTCCGGTGGGCTGCAGCTCGGTGACATCCACGGTGCGGCTGATGGAGTCCAGGTATTGGCGTACCTGACGCATCAGGGTCTTGGATGTGCTGGTTTGTCGCTGTCTGGCAGCCACAGATTTCCCTCCCTTGTGTTCTTCTTGTCCCATTGTAGCAACCAGACTTCCCTCGTGATTACACATTCCGTGTTCAATCTCCACACTTTCCCTTATAAATCCTGGGGAAAGCGTACATAATAGCGTTTCAGCGCCCGGTACAGGGTGGTTGGTGAGGCAATGTAGTGTCTCTGACACACGGACTTCACCGCCTCCCCGGTGGTGACGTGCTCCAGCAGCGCCTGGCCATTGTTGCCCCCCACGCAGTCGCACAGGCGGCGAATGCGCTCCTGCTCCCGCACAGGCAGGCCAGAATAGCGCAGAGACTTAAAGTAGATGTATCCCTGTCGGGCATAGGGCACCGGAATGCCCCGCTTATAGCGAAATTTCATACGGTTTCTCCTTTCAACTGCTCCACCAGCTCCCGAATTTCCTCTTCGGTGTGGGTGGAGACGAATCTTCCATAGGTGGTGTGGTGCTGCCGGGCCAGCCGGGACACCCACACCAGCTGGGGGGCGGGGGGCGGCGGCTCCATATCCCAATCCGCCTCAAACTCCCGGTCAATCTCGGCGTCCGCCTGGGCCATCTCCTCCAGCTCCTGGGGTGTAAACCCTGTCACGGCCCCGTCACCTCCCCGCTCCCTCCATGTGGCCCCCGCCAGGCACCGTCATCACCGTGGCCAGCACCGCCAGCACATGGTGGGCGGGCACCCCCAGAAACTGCTCATATCCCCGGATGAGGGCCTCCAGGGCATCCATGGCGGCGGCGGTGCTGGAGGCCTCAATGACCTGACAGAACCCGTCGCTGCCCTCCTCTTTGCGTACCTCCAGCTTCACCCGCTCCCCCTGGGTGCGCTTTCCCCCGTGATAGACCATCTCTTCCCGCTGCATCCCGGCTCGTTCCTCCTTTTTCTCCTCTCGATGTCTCCATGCCATCCCCTGGGCCACGCCCAGCCAAAAGGCCCGCTCACGCCGCCCCAGCCGGGGCAGGCTGACGCACAGTGACCATGCGCTCCATGTCATAGTCTCCCTCCTTTTATTGATTTCTCGATAATATTATATCATTCACCGATATTTGTCAAGGCCATTTTATTGATTTGGTCAATCTTCTTTCTTGTGCTTCCCGCTGTGGCGTGGTAAAATACGGAGGTAACCCCCGTATCGTTTCGAGAACTGGAGGATTGACTATGAGTGTTGGACTGCGTATCCGCCAGGTGCGCAAGGCCTATGGGCTGACCCAACAGGCCTTTGCCGACCAACTGGGTTTGAAGCAAAATACCATTGCCACCTATGAGATCGAGAAAACCACCCCCAGCGAGCGCACCCTGTTGGATATCTGCCGGGTGTTCCACGTCAATGAGAACTGGCTGCGTACGGGCCAGGGGGACATGCTCCTGACGCCCCCCAGCGGCCACACTCCCGACGAGGAGCTGATGGGCTTTTTGGGCGACGTGGCAGGCCGGAATGACTTCCGCTCTCGCCTCATTTCCGCTCTGTCCCGGCTCAGCGAGGAAGACTGGGCGGTGCTGGAGCGACTGGCCCGAGAGCTTACCGACCCCGAGACATAAAAAATCCCCGGGCATTCCACCATTTCGGTGAAATGCCCGGGGATTTTTCCCGTTTATCGATTCAAATAATGGGAAATAAACTGAAAAATGGCTCGTAGCTGGGCCTCATCCGCTCGGTCCAGTAAGTCGATGATTGCCGCTTTGATCCAGTTACGCTCCATTTCTCTTCCTCCCTGCGCTGGGGATGGGGGTGCCATCCCATTGGTCCACGATGTCCTGCCCCTATTATAATCGAACATATGTACCATTTCAAGCATCTGACTCCCACAATTTGTCTAAAATTGTCCGTTCTATGGGACTTTTGTATGATAACATAAAAAAATGTCGAATAAGGTCGAAAAAAATCGAAAGGACGGGAAATTTTCCCGTCCTTTCAAAAATACCGTGTTTATGCCAGATTTCGGTTCCAATCCATGCGCCGATAGTACCACAGGAAGGTCACGGAGCTCAAGAACCAGGTGAGGGGGTAGACCCAGTAGACCATCTGAATGCTGCCGGTGAGGGGCACGGCGATGGCCAGGAAGGACACCCGGATGATGCACCAGCAGGTCATCATGACGAACATGGGCACCACGGCCTTACCTGCACCTCTGAGGATGGAGGCCATGGCGTGGGAAAAGGCCAAAAGGCAGTAGAAGAGCACCGAGGTGCGGGCCTTGTCCACGCCGTAGGCGATGACGTCGGGGGAGGTGTCAAAGGCAGCGATGAGCTGAGGGGCGAAGATAAAGACCGCCACACCGATGAGCTCGGCCAAAATCACCGAGGTGATGGTGCCGAACCGGGCGCCCCGTTTGGTGCGCTCAATCTGGCCGGCCCCCAGGTTCTGGCCCACGAAAGTGGTCATGGCCATGGTAAAACTGGTGATGGGGAGGAAGCCGAAGCCCTCAATCTTGGAGTAGGCGCCCACGCCGGCCATGGCGGCGTCGCCAAAGTGGTTGATGTTGGACTGGACCACCACGTTGGCAATGGCGATGATGGAGTTCTGAACGCCGGAGGGCAGGCCGAAACGCACCACCCGCTTGAGCATATCCCAGTGGAAGCGAATCTTCCGCAGCTCCACCCGGTAGTTGTCCTTGACCCGCAGCAGCCGCCACAGACACATGATGGCACTGACGTACTGAGCAATGATGGTGGCCCAGGCCGCTCCGTCCACCCCCATGCCCAGCACGGCGATGAAGAACAGGTCCAGCACCACGTTGACCACCGAGGAGACAATGAGGTAGTACAGGGGGTGACGGCTGTCGCCCACCGCCTGCATGATACCCACGCACGCGTTGTACATCACCGAGCCCAGAGAGCCCATGAAGTAGATGCTCAGGTACAGCTGGGAGTTGTACATGACGTTTTCCGGGGTGTCCATCCACCGGAGAATCTGGGGGGACAGGCCCACGCCCACCGCCGTCATCACCACGCCAGCCACCAGACCGAAGGCCACGGTGGTGTGCACCGCTTGACTCATCTCCTCCAGCTTGTTGCCGCCGAAGTAACGGGAGATGACCACACCGGCGCCGATGGCGATGCCGCTCAAAAAGCCGATAAGCATAAAAATGAGGCTGCCGGTGGAGCTCACCGCAGCCAGGGCATTCTTTCCCAGGAAGTTTCCTACGATCAGGGAGTCGGCGGTGTTGTACATCTGCTGGAACAGGTTACCCAGCAAAATGGGAAGGGCAAAGTAGGTAATTCGCTTCCAAATGGGCCCTTGTGTCATGGGCTGAGTGGTGTGTGCCATTTCCATTTCCTTTCTCTATCTCTCATTTCGTGTCTGATTAGTATATACCTCCCAGTTCCCCTTGGCAAGCCATTGGGGAGAAAATCTGCGGTTTTGTTGGAACTACAACAGACATTCCCGGCCCATTGTGGTATCCTACCATCAAAATTACCACACCAGGAGGACACATCCATGATTCGACGCATCATCCACATTGACCAAGACAAGTGCAACGGCTGCGGGGCCTGTGCTCAGGCCTGCCACGAGGGGGCCATCGCCATGGTAGACGGCAAGGCCCAGCTCATCCGGGACGACTACTGCGATGGCCTGGGGGACTGCCTGCCCACCTGCCCCACCGGGGCCATCACCTTCGTGGAGCGAGAGGCCGCCCCCTATGACGAGGCAGCAGTGAAGGCCAATATGGCCGCCAAAGCTGCCCCCTGCGCCTGTCCCGGCAGCATGGCCCGGGCCCTCACCCCCCAGGCAGACACCGCCGCCCCTGCCCCCTCTGCCTCCCAGCTGCGCCAGTGGCCGGTGCAGATCAAGCTGGCCCCGGTGAACGCCCCCTACTTCCAGGGCGCCCACCTGCTCATCGCCGCCGACTGCACCGCCTACGCCTACGCCAATTTCCACCAGGACTTCATCCGGGGCAAGGTGACCCTCATCGGCTGCCCCAAGCTGGACATGGTGGACTACACGGAAAAGCTCACCGCCATCCTCCAAAGCAACGACATCACCGCCCTCACCATTGTGCGCATGGAGGTGCCCTGCTGCGGCGGTATCCAGCACGCCGCCACCCAGGCCCTGAAGGCCAGCGGCAAGTTCATCCCCTGGCAGGTGGTGACCATCTCCACCGACGGGCGGATTTTGGGCTGATGGGGGCTTGACTTCTCCCCCCGGTTTGTGTACCATTCACATAGCGGGTTTTTCTCAAAAATGCAAGCATTTTTTCGAGGAGATACAGCCCGCTGCATGCATCCTTGGGTCCAAGGACGACCCAAGGCCACACTGGCGGGCTGAGAAGTGTTTTTTCCGATGCGCATGTCCCCGGAAAAAACGAATTTTCATTTATTTTCCCGCCTGCGGGCGGGAAAACTCTGCCGAGGGCTTGTGTTCCTAACCAAGTACCTCAAACTTCTTGCAGGGACTTTTGCTTTTTTGACAGTCAAAAGGTACGCCCAAAGGCGTACCTTTTTCTTTTAGGAGAATCCCATGACATTACAGCAATTTTTTACCCAGCACCCCAAGGCCGCCCTGGCCTTCTCCGGGGGCTCCGACTCCGCCTACCTTTTATGGGCGGGGCGCACCTGGGGCCAGGATGTGCGGCCCTACTACGTCTCCACCCCCTTCCAGCCCGCCTGGGAGCGTGAGGACGCCCAGCGTCTGGCCCGTGAGCTGGGGGTGCCCCTGACGGTGGTGGAGTTGGACGTGCTGGACTGCCCCGAGGTGGCCGCCAACCCAGCAAATCGCTGTTATTTTTGCAAAAAAACCCTCTTTTCCGCCCTGTGGCAGCGGGTCCGGGCCGACGGCTTTTCCCTGCTGCTGGACGGCACCAACGCCTCGGACGACGCCCAGGACCGCCCGGGCATGAGGGCCCTCTCGGAGCTGGAGGTGCGCTCCCCCCTCCGGGAGTGCGGGGTCACCAAGGCCCAACTGCGGGCCCTGAGCCGGGAGGCGGGGCTGTTTACCTGGGACAAGCCCGCCTACGCCTGTCTGGCCACCCGCATTCCCACCGGCACCCCCATCACCGCCCCCGATTTGGCCCGGGTGGAGGGGGGCGAGGACGCCCTCTTCGCCCTGGGCTTCACCGATTTTCGCATTCGACTGCGAGGAGATGCCGCCCTCATTCAATTGCCCCAGGACCAGATGGACCGGGCGGTGGCCCAGCATGGGGCCCTTTTAGAGGCCCTCTCCCCCCACTTTTCCCAGGTCTTTCTGGACTTGAACCCCCGGAAAAAGGAGGAATTCCATGGACAGTAAACAAGATGTGCTTTCCCTGCTGCGGGGAGTGGCGGACGGGTCCGTCACTCCGGAGCAGGCCGTGTTGGAGCTGAAACGCTCCCCCTTTGACAACCTGGGCTATGCCCGGGTGGACACCCACCGCACCGTACGCCAGGGTGCCTCGGAGGTCATCTACGGGGCGGGCAAGACCCCCCGGCAAATTGCGGGCATTGCCGCCTCCATGATGAAAAACGGCAGCCGCAACATCCTGGTCACCCGCCTGGACCAGGAGAAGGCGGACCTGGTAGCCCAGGAGCTTCCCATGGACTATCACCCCGTCCCCCGCATCGGGGTGGTGAGTCCCCAGCCCCACCCCCAAGTGGGCTCCATCGTGGTGGCCACCGGAGGCACCAGCGACATGCCCGTGGCGGAGGAGGCCGCCCTCACCGCTGAGGTGCTGGGCAACCGGGTCACCCGCCTCTACGACGTGGGGGTGGCGGGACTTCACCGCCTGCTGGCCTCTCTGGACGAGCTGATGCAGGCCCGGGTGGTCATCGCCGTGGCGGGCATGGAGGGGGCGCTGGCCTCGGTGGTGGGCGGTCTGGTGGACTGCCCTGTCATCGCCGTGCCCACCAGCGTGGGCTATGGGGCCAGCTTCGGCGGCCTGTCCGCCCTGCTGGCCATGCTCAACTCCTGCGCCTCCGGGTGCAGCGTGGTGAACATCGACAACGGCTTCGGGGCTGGATTTTTGGCCAGCCGTATCAATCAAATGGAGGGTCTGCCTCAATGAACACCTTATATCTACAATGTAACATGGGCGCGGCGGGGGACATGCTCACCGCCGCTCTGTATGAGCTGCTCCCCAACCGGGAGGAATTCTTGCACACCCTCAACCACATGGGTCTGCCTGGGGTGGAGTTCCACGCCGTCCCCGCCCAGTCCTGCGGCCTCTCCGGCACCCACATGGACGTGGTGGTCCACGGAGAGCGGGAGGAGAGCGTGGACCATCACCATGACCATGACCATCATCACGAGCATGAACATGAACACGGCCACGAGCATCATCACCACCACCACACCACCCTCCACGATGTGGAGCACCTCATCGGCCACCTGAACCTCCCCGCCCCGGTGCTGGAACAGGCCCGGGCGGTGTACCACCGTCTGGCTCAGGCGGAGTCCAAGGCCCATGGGGTCGAGGTGGACCTGGTGCACTTCCACGAGGTGGGGGCCCTGGACGCCGTGGCGGACGTGGCGGCGGCCTGCTATGCCCTGTACCTGCTCCACCCCGACGAAGTGGTGGTCTCCCCCGTCCACGTGGGCAGCGGCATGGTCCACTGCGCCCATGGGCTGGTGCCTGTCCCCGCCCCTGCCACCGCCCACCTGCTGGAAGGGGTGCCCTGCTACGGCGGCGACATCCAGGGGGAGCTGTGCACCCCCACGGGGGCGGCGCTGCTGACCACCTTTGCCACCCGCTTCGGCCCCATGCCCCCCATGGTGCTGGAGCACACCGGATACGGCATGGGGAAAAAGGAGTTTCCCGCCGCCAACTGTGTCCGGGCCATGCTGGGACACACTCAGGCGGCCAAAGGGGAGATTTTGGAGCTGGTGTGCAACCTGGACGACATGACTCCCGAGGCTCTGTCCTTTGCCTGCCAGCGGCTTTTAGAGGAGGGGGCCCTGGACGTGTACACCCTGCCCGGGTGTATGAAGAAGGGCCGCCCGGGGTGGCAGCTGGTGGCCCTGAGTGACCCCGCCCACAAAGACCCGCTCATCCACCAGGTGTTCGCCCTCACCTCCACCACGGGGCTGCGGGTGCGTACCTGTGAAAAGCACGTGCTGGACTACACCATGACCACCCGGGAAACGCCCTACGGCCCGGTGCGGGTGAAGAAGGCCCAGGGCTACGGGGTGCGCCGCTCCAAGCCGGAGTATGAGGACATGGCCCGCATCGCCCGGAAGCACAAAATCACCCTGAAACAGATCTTCCACAAAGAGTCTTGACCCCCTATATCCCCAGTGGTACAATCTAGAAAATTCTGCAAGGAGGGGTCCCCATGATTCACCCGTTGAACCGGAAAACGCTCTTTACCGACAGCTCCGCTGAGGCAGCCGCCCAGGTGTGGAGTGTCTTGAAGCAGCACGGAATTCCCTACCAGATGAAGACGGTGAACAGCATGGGCTCTCTGCGCCGCAATGTGCAGTCCTCCATGGCTATGAACAGCGTCCATGGCGGCATGCCTCACTCTTCCATGGCAGATGCCGTCCACTACGTGTACGTCATCTACGTCCGCCGCCGGGACTACGCCCGAGCCATGGCCCTGATTGGCCAGGGCCAATGAAGAACGAAAAATGAAGAATGCAGAATGCGGTCCCTCCAGTCTCTGCATAAATTGAAATCCGTGCCGCTTGCGGCACACCACAATTTTCCATTATTCATTCATCATTATTCATTTCTTGCAAAAAAGAGAGACGAAATCGGTTAAAATCCGTTCTCGTCTCTCTTTTTGTCCTTTAGTGCTGGGCCTGAAGCTGCTTGCGAAACAGCGCCCGGAAGATGAGCCGTACCAGGGGTCCGCAGTACAGCAGCTGCCACAGCAGGGCCATGGGCAAGTTCATCCCGAAGGTCTGCACCCAAGTGCCAAAGCTGGGCTGCTTAAACAGCAGGGTGGCAATCAGGGACATGGTGGGGCACATGATACACACAATCATGGTGGAGATGGCCAGGATAATGACAATGGGTCGATCGGTGGGCTTGACCATACGGAAGGCCAAGGCCTTGGCCAAGTGTTCCACCACGAAGAACTCCAGCACAAAGGCGATGGGAGCCATGATGGGCAGCTCATGGAGGGCCAGGACGAAGGTGGCATTGGTCACCCCTCCGGTGTTCAGGGCCACGTTGTAGACGATCATGCCGTACACCATGATGACGGCCATGATGATGGTATACACCACGTTTTGCAGTTTGGTCTGAGGCATAAGTTTTCTTCTCTCCTTACTCGTTTCTTGCGCAAAAAAGTGGGAGCAGCGAAACTTTCGTCTCGTTGCTCCCACTGCGACTACCATTTGCAAGAAGTATTCTAGCAAAAAACGGTTCGCTTCGTAAGGATTATTTTGCCGTGAGAGTACCTGAAAATACACTCACATTCCGGTCCATTCCCGGTCAGGTTGCCCAGTCTCCTCTCACCGCATACGCAGCAGCCGCTCAATACGCTTGTAGAGCAAGGTGGTGAGCACCGACACGATCAGGCCCTTGAGCAGGTTAAAGGGCACCACGGCAAAGAGCACCAAGGTGGACACGCTATTGATCATGCCATTGACCGCCGTGCCCATGGCCACCAGCTGGTCCAGGGGCAGGCCGTAGAGGGCGGAGAAGGCGGGAAGCAGATACACGGCGTTGAAGAAGCTGCCGAAGGCGGCCATCACCACCGTACCGGTGACCATGCCAGCGATGGCCCCCTTCTTGGTCTTAAAGCGATGATAGATGATGGTGGCGGGGAGAATGAAGGAGCAGCCCACCACAAAGTTGGCAAAGTCGCCTACGAAGGCGGTGGTGGTACCCTTGAGCAGCAGCTTGAGGATGATTTTCACCAGCTCGCACACCACACCCGCCACAGGGCCCAGGGAGAAAGAGCAGATGAGCACGGGCACCTCGCTGAGGTCAATTTCATAAAAGCTGGGCGCAAAGGGCAGGGGAAACTCCAGGTACATCAGGATAGCGGCCATGGCGGCAAAGATACCGATGTACGCCGCCCGTCGGGCGCCCTGCTGCCGGGGCACCTTCAGCCACACCCGTTCCACCAGCATGGCCACTACAAACAGGGCCACAAATACCCCCAGGCATACCAGAAGATACACCACATTGTCCTGTGCGCTCGCCCACAGGTCCGTCAGGTTGTTCCACATAATAAAAAACCTCCAAATGATATTGAGACGCCCAAACGCCAATGCCGTTCAGGCGCAACAACCCACTTGGAGCTCTTGCACATCCTCTTCCATCCGGACTGTAACCGTTGGTCCCGGAGTTTCACCGAGTCAGCCACAGAGCAGCAGCTCTGCGGGTCGCGGACTATACCGCCAGTGGGGAATTTCACCCCGCCCTGAAGACATGGTATTCACTTGTCTCTGCCCGCTATTATAGCACAGTGCTGCTAAAAAGCAAGCTATTTTTCTCAGCAGCCTTCCCAATACCATTCGATGCAGAATCTGTTCACCGTGCTATCTCGCATTCTCATACTATGCAAAAGCAACGATCATTCATCCAGCAGCTGGGAATCAAAGCCCGCAAAAAAACAGCTCTTCCTCCCCAAGTATTTCCAGGTAATTTTCGTCTATTTTTGACTTTTTTAACAATTTTGGCAATTCTATAAATTATGAAATAAAAAGATTTCCCCGGGCCTTTTCGCCCGGGAAAATCTTTTTATCACGCAATTCGGGTACAAATTACCACATAACGATAGGTGTTGGTGGGATAGGGGTGGCAGGTGATGAGAGTGAGTAAGTCTTCGCCTGAGCGAATAGATAGGCACTCCACCTCGTCGGGATTCACCACCTGGATTTCTGATACTTCATACTGCAGAGTCTCCCGGAAATTCTGGACCTGCACCACGTCCCCCAGCTCCAGCTTCTGAATGTTGCGGAACATGGGGGCCTGGAAATACCCCCGGTGCCCTGCCAACACACAGTTGGTGTTCTCCCCTCCGATAGGATAGGAGGTATTGGTCATGTGGGCAGCGCCCAGGGTCATATTTCTGGGGTTGGCCCCCAGATAGATGGGCAGCTCAATCCCCATTTTATCTATGGTGAGATAGCCGATCACACCATCTTCCAGTCCATACTCAGACAGGTCAATGGCGGGCTGTTCATAGGAAAAGGGGTCCACCAACTGGGGCTGGTGCTCTTCATAGAGCCGCTGATTTTCCTCTGCCAGCTTCTCATACAGCTCTTCCAATCTAGGGTCTGGCTCCTGGGCTTCTTCTCCATGGGTTCCTTCAGGGTCCACCTGTTCCAAGAAGCTCTCCTTTTGTCTGGATACCTCTTGGGCATAGCGGAAGGCGGTAAAGCGGGGATAGAGCAGAACGCCAGCCCCCACCAGAACCAGCACCAAGCCCAATATGAGGACAATCCGTCTCGCCTTATCCCTCACGGCGTTTTTTCCTCCTTCTCCACACGACGATACCTACAATCAAGCCCACGCCTACCACAGCGCCGGGAATGTAGTACCACAGGTAGGTGAAGTCCAGGGTCCGCAGGGCTACTTCATCCTCCTGCTGCTCCATCTCCGGGTCATACTCCACCCGGGTACCTCGCACCAACAGTCGGTGGGTATTGACCGCATAGGGGGTACAGGTCACCAAGGTCACCAAGTCTTTGTCTGCCTCTGCCACCAGATTTTCCAGCTCATCCGGCTCCACCGTTGTGATCTGGTCCACCTGATAGGCGTGGACCTCATCCAGCACATGGATATAGAAGTGGTCCCCTATCTCCATCTCGTCCAGCCGGGTGAACAGTTCCGCGCTGGGCAGTCCCCGGTGTCCGGTAAGAACGGTGTGGCGATTGAGTCCGCCAATGGGCAGAGCCGTGACCTCCATATGCCCGATTCCCTTGGTCAGCACCTCCTCGCTGGTACCGTGGTATACCGGAAGAGAGAGGCTGATTTTGGGGATCTCCAGGGTGCACATCACGTCGTCCAGAGCCAATACGTCCTGATAGTTATCTGGTATGGCGTAGCCACTGCCAGGGATAAAGGGGTCATGCACCGGGTCGCCCATCAGGTTCTCATTGTACTCTATGGCCTTCTGCCACTCCTCTTCCAATGTCGCCTCGTCCAAGCTGTTGACCATATTGGCGTGGGACGTAATAATTTCCCGGTGGCTGAGGTCGGCAATGAAGTTGCTGATGGCGGGGTAGAAAAAAATCCCCGCCCCCAGCACCAACAGTGCCAACGACAGAATCAGAGGCAGTATAGAGCGGATTTTCCCACCCCTTCGTTGCCTCCGTCTTCCCCTTCTTCTCCTCTCGTTTCCTGGTCCTTTGTCCTGCACCTGCTCGCAGGCTTGCGTCTGCTCCTGGTCGTGTTCTTGTTCTTGGTTCTGTTCGTGTTCTTGTTGGCTCATACTCCAAGCTCCTTGGGTCATATGGGAAGGGCCGGGGCGTGGGACGCCCCGGCTCCTTGCTTGCGATTTTTGCTTAGAAGAGGAATTAGTCCTCTGCCTTCTTCTTCTTCAGGGTCACCAGCACCAGAGCAGCGCCGCAGGCCATGATGACCAGGCCGCCAGCGGTGAACAGCACGGTGCCCATGCCGCCGGTGGTGGGCAGCTCAAAGCCGGGCTTGTTGTTCCCCAGCTGAAAGCTGATAACATTGTTATTGATGATAGAGGTAGAATTGGCCACAACCATATTACCAGTGGCACTAGTTTTTTCCTGCTCCAGAACGCCATCCTGACCGTTCTTTGCACCTTCACCTGTGCCAATCTTATCATCAGTCATAACAATAGTGGTCACTGCATCCTTATCACTGGGCAGCTGATAGCCATCAGGAGCTTTGACCTCCTTCAAGTAATAAGTACCAACATCCAAGCCACCCAGGATAACCTGACCCAAGCCATTGGTTTTCAGAGTCACACCTGCGCTCTCCTGATCCTTGGCTCTGGTGTAGTAGCCATCAGAGTCAACGAACTTAATCTCTTTTGTGCACTCTTTATCGCTATACAGTTTGAACTCCGCACCCAACAATGCAACCAAATCATTGGCATCCACCTTGTCCACATTGATACCGTAAGTATAGACTTTCTTCTTTACAGTCGTCTTTTCATAGGAATCGTTGTCATAGGGGTCGGTATTCACACCCAGGTAGGCTTCATTGCCCAGAGCGTCTTTCTCAAAGGCATCTTCGTTGAGGGTGGCGGTGTACACCACGTGGACGTAAGTACAAGCACTCACAGTAGTCTTCACTGCATCATAATTGAAGTCGATCTCAAATCCATTTGTCTGAGCAGCGATGGTATAAATAAGGTCTGCAGCACCTACCAGATCATCCTCAACATAGCTGTCAGGGCTGGTGTTGGCATAAACCTTCACAGCCTCGAGACCGCCAAAGTCCAAGCCTTTCCCCATGGTATCGCCAACCTTAAAGGTAGCGTAAACAATTTCGCCAGGGCCAGCCTCGGGATACGTGGGAATGGCCACGTCCAGACGGTAGGTCACGGTGTCGCCCACAGCATGGCCCAGGTCTCCACCAACCACTTCCTTATCAATGCCGCCCTTTCCCTTTACGGTCACAGCAGCATCATTCAGAACCCATTCCTTGTTTGTAGCATTCCAAACAGGAGCCAAGGTCACAGTGGCAGGGCTGTACACATAGGCAGACTTATTTGCAACGACCAAATAGTAGCCCATCTCCACGTTTTCAATCTTCTCAACGGTGTTGGAAAGAGTAACGTGATATGCAGCCTTAAGCTCCAGCACAGGCTTTGCCTCTTCCTCAGGATTCTCCGGCTGCACGAGCTCCGTAATAGCCGTCTTCAAATCACTGATAAACTTGCTCAACTCGGCAGCGGTAGCGTTTTTGAAGCTATCGGTAACCGCATTGTTGTTGTCTGCATTGATGTAGGCTTTATAGGTCGCATTGGCGTTGAGCCAGTTGGCTACCTTGTCCACCCAACTGTACATGGGGTCCTTGGGCTGAACGGTGCCATTTGCATTCACCAAGTTCACATTCATGATCTTGTACAGGTCAACCTCGGCACCATTGTCACTGGCCGCACTGTTAATTGTAATGTTGCCTTTTTGGCCAATGGTAACATTCGTTGCAAAGGCCCCCATAGTGGCCATGGACAGCACCATCGCCACGGTCAGACACAGCGCAAAGAGCCGTGCCATCGTTGATTTCATCGTTTTCATAGGTTTCTCCTTTCTCAACTGCTGGGTATATATTTGTGTACAGGTTTTACACTGCCTGTGTCACACAACATAAAAGAATTAGAGGAATTCGCTTCGCCTGCGGGGAGAACTCCACATCCACCACATGGCCAGAACCAGGCCCGTGAACATCAGCAGACCGCCGCCAATTCGGAAGTCTTCCCCTCCGTCGCCACCAGTGATGGGAGGATTGATGGGCTTGTAGTTCATTAGGTAAAACTTTCCATTCACTAAGGCCATGGCAGGTGCTTCCTTGGCTGCATCTTTCACCGCCTCAATGTCAAAGCTCCAGAGTCCCGTTTCCTTGTCCCTGCTTACCTGGAAATTCCACTGCCCCTTGGGTAATTTGTACCCATCCGGGGCCTTGGTCTCCACCAGTCGATAGCGGCCCGCCTGGAGGTCTTCCATTAAAACTACGCCGTCTTCGTCCGAAGTTACAGTCATGACTGTCTCCCAGTTTGTTATGTGCTGGGTCGTGTCCAGCAACACACCGGAATCCGTGTCCCAGTCGTCCCCGGTGTAGTGGTACAAAGTGAACTGTGCCCCAGGCAATAGTATAGCCTCTTCCAAGTTTGCCTGGTCAAACTCCTCTCCATCCACTTTGGTGAAAGAATAGTCCACCAAGGGCACATTCAAATCATTGGTGTAAGCCACTTCTGACGTTTCCAAACAGGCAATAATACCAGTACAGATGTAGGTAGCACCTTCCGTCCATTCCACTATTTTGCCGTTTTGGGTAGCACTAACCACATAGTCCTCCCCATTGTAGATGTTCGCATCTTTATCAGGAGCTGGGTCTTGCTCCGTCACCGTGTAAGTAAAGCCGGAAGGCAAGCCGTGAATGGTGATACTCTGGTTATGTTGTAGGATTACCTGTGCCTTTCCCTGATTAAACTCCACGGAGATACTCTCCGATGTGGTACCGGTATCGGTGGTGGTTGTTTTGGTGGCCTCAAACATTCCTGTTGGCTTGGTCTCATTCCGCTGTACAGTAATGTCAAAGACAAAGCCTTTGTCCAACTCCCCCTTGTTGCCGGTGACAGTTTTGGAGATGTTCAAGTCTCCAGTCAGCACTGGGAGATTTTCCACACCGTTGTTACCCAGCCACACCAGGATGTTCCCTTCCTGCTCCCCAGTTTGGTAAATGGGATAGCGATAGGTCTCAGCAGTACCGCTGAGGTTGTTACTATCGCCTTTATCCATAACATCGTCACAATCGCTATTATGGTGGTGTTCAGGGTCATCTTTCTCATCCACCGTGCAATCACGAAATATATATTTGGATTCTGCTTTCAAATATAGAAGTCCATCTTCTGGATTAGTCTGGACATCCTCCAGATCATAGATACTGGTCACCGGAACCGCCTTTGTTACGATTTTCTTCCCATCATAATAGGTTAGCTGCACATAGAGCTCCCCATTCTTATCTGTGGCTGGAATATTGCATTCCTTATCCGCATACACAGGGGTATCCTTTTGAACATAGTAGAAGGGGTTGGTACTTGCAGCTTGGAAATAGACATAGGCATTACCTACGGTTTTCTCCACACCCGCCTGATCCTCCACATCACCAGTGTAGAGATTAGGGTAGAAGCGAATGGTGCCATCAGGGTTGGTGTGAGTCTGGATGTATTCATCTGTGAGTGCGGCCAGATTCACATAGTTTTTAGTCTTCTGCTCTCCGTTGGGCAGCACCTCTCCTGTGGGAATCTCCACAACAATCCGATTAGGATTTCCACAAATCGTGTTGTCATCCTCCATTTGCCTCGTTACATATTCTCGCAGAGAGACTGTGTAGAACAGCTGTAACGGATAGTTATTAGCACAGGTATTGGACTGTACCGTACCATCATCATTTAATGTAACTGTATTTACACGCAACGGAATGAGGGCAGCGGGAACTTTCATCTCCAAGGTCTGATTGCCGTTTTTATATGTTGTCACAGTAATAATAATTTCATTCATATTCTGAACACCATATACAGGACTGGTCATCAGGCCATTTTTCACAGCATATGTTGCGATTGAATCTATAGTTGATTCCGCCACATCTCCATCTGTTGAATCATAGAAAGTCTCCCCCACTTTTATTACCTCATAATCATAGCCCTCCCAGATTAAGGCCTTGATTTCCGTTACTTCCATGTACTCCCCTATGGTATCCACGTAAGTAATATAGCCACTTTTCGTGGGGTCTTCTCCTACTTCTGTAGGCACTGCTCCAGACACAATAATCTGATTCAGCACCTGTTCAAATGCTCCTGCGATATCACTAGCATTTTCTGCAGAATAATACCCATCATTATAGTACACAGAGTCGATATCTCCATTTTCCGGGTGATTAAATACATATCCATCCAATTCAGCCGTTTTCTCGTTTCCTTGGTTCTCAAGATACGTCTCCCATGCACTGCGCATCTCATTTGTATAGGGGGAATTGAGCCCTTCCTGTGGGTTCAAAGTTGCTTGAGCCATTGCTTTGGCCACAGCGTTTAGACTTTCCTCACCCACACCCACAGTATAAACCTGCATCTCTGTACCGTAGTACTCAGATACCCGTTTTTTCTGATAGGAAGCATTCATGATCGCTTTTAGGGCATCCACTCCTGTTCTATTTACTAAGCCATCTCCACGTATTCCACTTGGGTCCCACCAGTCTGAATCATCGCTGCCAGACGCAGTAGGTGCACCATCAGACATCAGCATCAAGGCTGGATATCGTGCATCACCAGAAAGCGTAGTAGTATCATCCTTGGAGACACCCAACAACATATCCATTCCCATATCGATACCCATATGAATGTTGGTCCATTGACCCATGGTAACAGACTCATTGTCCTCCTCGGTAGGCTTCGTGATAATATTCCCTTCACTATTTTTAACCGCTACCTTCAAAGAATCGCCAGTTTCACTCAAGGAAAAATAATCCTCTGTTTCACTAACCTTTGTATAGTGATCCAAAGGCAGCAAGACATAGGCTTCGTCATTGTAGGTCACCACACCAATTCGGGTGTCCGGATTGCTCATCATCAAGGTGTGAACAGACTGGTTTAGGGCCACCACCGTCTCTTTGATCTTATCTCCCTTCATAGAGTCCGACAAGTCAATGACAAATACCACGTCCAGAGGTACTAGGGACTGCCCCTCCACGACTGTAGTAGTTGCCATCAGAGAATACGACAGCAGAAAGTCCTCTTCTCCTATTTCAATCTTAGGTCCAACTCCTTCATCAGAGGTCTCAACCGTCACATCGCTGGTATACACTGTTTTATCCGCCCACACTCGACCATTATACCGGGTCGAACTGGTGCTTCCCAATGCATCCTCATAATGTTCTGATTTATTGGTAGGCGGATCTGACACACGTTGGTCCGTATGGGCAGCAAACACGCCCAACGGCCGGATCGCCTCCACCAACAGTCCCATGGCAAACACCAGTACCAGCAATAAAGCTGGTATCATCCAAGGTCTTTTCCGTATGCGCTGTCTCATCCATACCAACCCCTTTCTCTTAGGATTTCACAGACGCAGTATATTTGGCTTAGTACATTTATTTGCATATTTTTCAGAAACTTTTTCATGTCATACATACCATCTTGCCCTATAATCATTCCAGTTTCATATGAGTCCCTAGTCTAATCTGTCGCTGACCTTTTCGACAAACTGCAGACAGCACGTAGAGCATGTCTTTCGACATGCTCTCTATACCAAACGGCATGAATACTATACCATACCATGCAAGAATTATCAACGCATATAAGGAAATTTTTTCTTTAAACTTGAAAACAATAACACTTTTGTCACATTTCATCTTTTAAGTGTCCGTTTCTCATGGACAAAGTGCTGAAAGTCAGCATTCTATTTCTTGCAAAATTCAAGGAAATATTTTCTTGTTAATTTGCTGTTTCCTACTCACCGTTTTTCTTAAAATTATATAATATCAACTATTAGTTTCTATATAAAACATTTTGTCAATATATAAAAACTTTCATTAACTACAAAAAAATTTCACTCTCTAAAAGTACACCTTTTGGAATAGGCAGGTATTAATAATTATTGCATACAATGGGTAAAAATTCAATCTCTGCAAGCATATTTCATGAAAATTACATAAAATCTACCAGATTTTTCCGATACAATCTAGTCAATCAAAAGGTGTACTTTTTGGTAAGCTAAATTTTATTCCTGTCGGTGGCAATCTCGTCGCCTGCGATAGAACGTAGACTGGCTGATCTGGCACAAATCCAGTACATCGGACAAGGACAGCTGTTCTCGTTCCCAGGCCTGCACCAGCGCCTCGAAATTGTCCGGCAACTCCTTCTCCGGCCTGCCAAATCGTACCCCTCGGGCCTTGGCTGCGGCAATCCCCTCCGCCTGTCTCTGGCGGATGTTTTCCCGCTCATTTTCCGCCACAAAAGACAGCACTTGCAGGACGATGTCACTGAGGAACGTACCCATCAAATCCTTCCCCCGGCGGGTGTCCAGCAGCGGCATGTCCAGCACCACAATGTCAATTCCCTTGTTCTTGGTGAGAATCCGCCATTGCTCCAGAATCTCCGCATAATTGCGCCCCAGGCGATCAATGCTCTTAATGTAGAGCACATCGTCTTTTTTCAGCTTTCGTACCAGCTTTTTGTACTGTGGACGCTGAAAATCCTTTCCTGATTGCTTGTCAATGAAGATATTCTCCTGGGCAATGGACAGCTGCTGAATGGCCAGAAGCTGCCGGTCTTCATTTTGGTCTCGGCTGCTGACTCGTATATATCCATAGATGTGACTCATTGAACTCTCTCCCGTCTTTCAAGCATTGTAATATAGTTCTGCTCAAAGGTACGGTAAAAATTCAGCAGTATCTCTGCAATTTCTGGTTAAAAAGACGTTGAACCAGGCCTATGGCCCGATTCAACGCCTATGCAAAAAATATACAGGGACTGCCCTGCATTTTCCATGCAGGGCAGTCCCAATTGTTACACTTCCATGATCACAGGGAGGATCATGGGATTGCGCTTGGTCTTCTTGTAGAGGTAGCCAGACAGGTTCCCCTTGATCTCGGATTTGATGGTGGACCAGTCCCGAATGTGCCGATCCTGGCAGCTGTCCAGGGCGTCCACAGCCACCTGACGCAGCTCGTCCATCAGGGCCTCAGATTCCTTGACATACACAAATCCACGGGTAATAATGTCGGGTCCAGAGATGACCTGTCCGTCCTCGGCGGACATCGACACCACCACCACGATCATGCCGTCCTGGGCCAGGTGCTGGCGGTCCCGCAGCACCACAGCGCCCACGTCGCCGACCCCGTAGCCATCCACAAACACCTTGCCGGAGGGCACGGTGCCGTTGATGCGGGCGTTCTTCTGGGTGATCTCGATGACCTTGCCCACGTCGCTGATGATGATGTTCCGGGGGTCCATACCCATGCTCCGGGCCAGCTTGGCATGGGTCTTCAGCATGCGCTGCTCGCCGTGGACGGGGATGAAATACTTGGGCCGCACCAGGGCGTGGACGATTTTCAGCTCATCCTGGCAGGCGTGTCCGGAGACGTGGAGGGGCAGCTCCCGCTCATTGACCACCTCGGCATCCCGGCGGTACAGCTCGTTGATGACGTTGCCAATGGCGTTCTCGTTGCCAGGAATGGCGGAGGCAGAGAGAATCACCCGGTCCCCGGCCTGAATCTCCACCTGGCGGTGGGTGTTAAAGGCCATGCGGGTGAGGGCGGACATGGTCTCGCCCTGGCTTCCGGTGGTGATGATACAAACCTTGTTCTTGGGCAGGCCCTTGATCTGGTTGACGTCCACCACAGTGCCAGCGGGCACCTGCATATAGCCCAGCTCGGTGGACACCCGCATCACGTTCTCCATGCTGCGGCCCGTCACCGCCACCTTGCGGCCGTACTTGGCGGCCACGTTGATGATCTGCTGGATACGGTCCACGTTGGAGGCGAAGGTGGTGACGATGATGCGCTGATCACAGCCTCGGAATAAGGCCTCAAAGGAGGCGCCCACGCTGGACTCGCTCTTGGTAAAGCCGGGGCGCTCCACATTGGTGGAGTCGGCCAGCAGCGCCAGAACACCCTCCCGGCCCAGTTCACCCAGGCGGGTCAGGTCGGCCATGCCGCCCTGAATGGGAGTGGGGTCGATCTTGAAGTCGCCGGTGTGAATACACACGCCCAGAGGGCAGCGGATAGCAAAAGCCACCGCGTCGGCGATGGAGTGATTGATGTGGATAAACTCCACGGTGAACTTGCCGGCCCGCACGGTCTCTCCGGCCTCGCAGGTGATGAGCTTCACCTTCTTGTCCAGGCGGTGCTCCTCCAGCTTGAGGCGGATGAGCCCGGCGGACATGCGGGTGGCGTAGATGGGCACATTCACATCCCGCATCAGATAGGGAATGCCGCCGATGTGGTCCTCGTGGCCGTGGGTGATGAAGATGGCCCGAATGCGGTCCCGGTTCTGAATGAGATAGCTGAAGTCGGGAATGACCACGTCCACCCCGTACATCTCGTCGTCGGGGAAGCCCATGCCCACATCCACGATGATAATGTCGTTGCCGTACTCATAGGCGGTGATGTTCTTTCCGATCTCGTTGAGACCGCCCAGAGAGATAATTTTCAATTTTTCTGCCATAAATACTCCTTTACCAGTAATAACCTATCCTAATCTTGTTTCATGCGTATTTATGGACCTGTGGGCACACTCCCCCCTGGGGGTCCGGACCGCCCACCTCCCCTTGAGATGAGTGTGCCCGGAACGCACGCTGTGTTACCACCAAAAGGGTAAAATATCCCCCTTTTGGGCGCAGGAGAAAAGCGCCGTCGTCCACCCCATCTCTCTGGCCCTGTTTCGCCAGACAGATGAGGGGGCGGCCGCCTCACCCTGCGCTATGCACCGCTGTGTGGTTGTCTCTATCCGAAGCGCGCCCACGAGCCACGCTTTACGCCGTATCAAAACCGCTCAACTCCCTCGATGGGGAGGAGCTTGTTCAAGCAAGTATATCACAGATCACCGTCAAAGTACAGTATTTTTTGTCTGGCAGCCCTGGTACGGCGGCACATCCCCATGTTTCATTCATCCTATTTCGCTCTTGCCACCGTCAGCCCGATGACCTTCTCCGCCCCGGCGATGCGCAGGCAGGCGGCGCATTCGGCCAGGGTGGCACCGCTGGTGACCACGTCGTCCACCAGGACCACCTGTTTCCCCGTGAGGTCGATTCCCTCCCGCGCCGCGTAAGCTCCCGTCACGTTGGCCTGTCGGGCGGATGAGGAGGTAATGCGGGCCTGCTGCTTGGTATCCCGCACCTTCTCCAAGGCGGACACCACTTCCACGCCCAGGTTCTTCCCCACCTCCCGGGCCAGTAGCTCACACTGGTCAAAGCCCCGTTCCCCCAGGCGCCGACGGGTCACAGGCACCCAGGTGATACAGTCCACCTCCTCACCCCACTGGTCGTGGAGACACCGGGCCATGAGGGTGCCAAACAGCCGGGCGTGGATTTGCCCGCCACGGAACTTAAACTGCTCCATTCCCCGGCGCACACTCCCCCGATACCACAGCGGGGAGAAGCACCGGGCACAGAAGTCCACCTGTTTCCCGACCTCCAGCTGCCAGGGAAGGGTCTTTTGGCACTGGTGGCACAGCCCTTCCTCCTCCCACACCTCCAGCACACGGCCACAGAAGGGACAGCGGGGCGGATAGATCAAATCCAACACCAGTTTCACCAGATTCATCTCTATGCCACCCCGCTTTGCGTCGAATTACGTCGAATGGTTTGGTATAAAAAAGGACGCAGCCGGTGGCTGCGTCCTTTTGAATGCTTGGGAGAAACTTACTGAGCGTACAGCTCGATGAGCTTCTGCAGGTGCTCCCAGCGCTCCATAGCGGCCTTCTCGTTCTTCTCGAACAGATCCTTGGCACGCTCGGGGAAGGAGCGAGTGAGGGAGGAGTAGCGAGCCTCGTTCATCAGGAACTCCTGATAGCCGCCAGCGGGGGCCTTGGAATCCAGAGTGAAGGGGTTCTTGCCCTGCTCCTTCAGAGTGGGATTGTAGCGGAACAGGTTCCAGTAGCCGCACTCCACAGCGCGCTTCATCTCGGTCTGGCAGTTGGTCATGCCGCCCTTGATGGAGTGCATCTCGCAGGGAGCGTAGCCGATGATGAGGGAGGGACCATGATAGGCCTCAGCCTCACGGATGGCAGCCAGGGTCTGGTTGGGGTTGGCGCCCATGGCAACCTGAGCCACGTAGACGTAGCCGTACTGCATGGCGATCTCAGACAGGCTCTTCTTGCCCACGGTCTTACCGGCAGCGGCGAACTGAGCCACCTGGCCGATGTTGGTGGACTTGGAAGCCTGTCCGCCGGTGTTGGAGTACACCTCGGTGTCGAAGACGAAGACGTTGACATCCTCGCCGGAAGCCAGGACGTGGTCCAGACCGCCGTAACCGATGTCGTAAGCCCAGCCGTCGCCGCCGAAGATCCACACGGACTTCTTCACCAGCAGGTCGGACATCTCCACGACCTGACGGCAAGCGTCGCAGTCGCAGGTCTTAGCCAGCTCCAGCAGCTTGGCGGAAGGCTCCTTGGAACCCTCGCCCTCGTCGCGCTTGGCCAGCCACTCAGCGGCAGCAGCCTTCAGCTCGTCGCTGGCGCAGTCGGCGGTGGTCAGACCGGTGACGACCTCAACCAGCTTCTCACGACGCTGCTTGACACCAACCAGCATACCCAGACCGTGCTCGGCGTTGTCCTCGAACAGGGAGTTGGCCCAAGCGGGACCCTTGCCCTCGGCGTTGGTGCAGTAGGGAGAGGTAGCAGCGGGGCCGCCCCAGATGGAGGAACAACCGGTGGCGTTGGAGACATACATACGATCGCCGCAGACCTGGGTGACCAGACGGGCATAGGAGGTCTCGGCACAGCCGGCGCAGGAGCCAGAGAACTCCAGCAGGGGCTGCTTGAACTGGCTGTCCTTGACGTTGGCCACGGACTCCATGTCCTTCTTGGGGGCAACCTTGGCAACCATGTAGTCGAAGGCAGGCTGCTTGGACAGCATCTGCTCCATGGGCACCATGGTCAGGCTCTTGGTGGGACACACGCCCACGCACACGGCGCAACCCATACAATCCAGAGCGGACACGGCCAGGGAGTACTTATACTTGCCCTTGCCAGCGCCAGCCTTGATGTCCACGATCTGAGAACCGGCGGGAGCGGCAGCAGCCTCTTCCTCGGTCAGAGCGAAGGGACGGATGGTGGCGTGGGGGCAGACATAGGAGCACTGGTTACACTGGACACAGGTGCTCTCGTTCCAGGCGGGCACGGTGACGGCCACGCCGCGCTTCTCGTAAGCGGAAGCGCCCTGCTGGAAGGTGCCGTCCACGCAGTCGACAAACTTGGAGACGGGCAGGGAGTCGCCGTCCATCTTGTTGACGGGCTCCATGATGTTCTCCACCTGAGCCACCAGCTCAGCCTTGCCCTCGTAGTTGTGGGCAGCGGGAGCGTCCTCAGCGGTAGCCCAGTCGGCGGGCACGTCCACCTTGACGAAGGCGGTGGCGCCCAGGTCGATGGCCTTGTGGTTCATGTCAACCACGTCCTGGCCCTTCTTCAGGTAGGACTTGGTGGCAGCTTCCTTCATGTAGCGGATGCCGTCCTCCTGGGGCATGACGTTGGCCAGAGCGAAGAAGGCGGACTGGAGAATGGTGTTGGTGCGCTTGCCCATACCGATCTCGATGGCCAGGTCGATGGCGTTGATCATGTACAGCTGGATGTTGTTCTGAGCGATGTAGCGCTTGGAAGCGGCATCCAGGTGGTGATTCAGCTCGTCGAAGTTCCACTGGCAGTTGACCAGGAACACGCCGCCGGGCTTCACGTCACGGACGATGGGGAAGCCCTTGGTGATGTAGCTGGGCACGTGGCAGGCCACGAAGTCAGCCTTGTTGATGTAGTAGGGGCTGCGGATGGCCTTGTCGCCGAAGCGCAGGTGGGAAATGGTCACGCCGCCAGTCTTCTTGGAGTCGTACTGGAAGTAAGCCTGCACGTTCTTGTCGGTGTGGTCGCCGATGATCTTGATGGAGTTCTTGTTGGCGCCCACGGTACCGTCGCCGCCCAGACCCCAGAACTTGCACTCGATGGTGCCCTCGGCAGCAGTGTTGGGAGAGGGCTTCTCCTCCAGGGACAGGTGAGTCACGTCGTCGTTGATGCCCAGAGTGAACAGACGCTTGGCGTCAGCCTTGGTCATCTCCTCATACACAGCGAACACGCTGGCGGGGGGAGTGTCCTTGGAGCCCAGACCATAACGGCCACCGATGACACGGATGTCGTTGCGGCCAGCGTTGGCCAGAGCGGTGACAACGTCCAGGTACAGAGGCTCGCCCTGAGCGCCGGGCTCCTTGGTGCGGTCCAGCACAGCGATCTGCTTGCAGGTGGCGGGGATGGCAGCCAGCAGCTTGTCGGCACGGAAAGGACGATACAGACGCACCTTCACCAGACCCACCTTCTCGCCGTGAGCGTTGAGGTAGTCGATGACTTCCTCGGCCACGTCGCAGATGGAGCCCATGGCGATGATGACGCGGTCAGCGTCGGCAGCGCCGTAGTAGTTGAACAGCTGGTAGTTGGTGCCCAGCTTCTCGTTGACCTTGCCCATGTACTCCTCAACGATCTCGGGAACGGCATCGTAGTAGGGGTTGGAGGCCTCACGGTGCTGGAAGAAGATGTCGCCGTTCTCGTGAGAACCGCGCATCACGGGGTGATCGGGGTTGAGAGCGCGGGCGCGGAAAGCGGCCACAGCGTCCATGTCGCACATCTCGGCCAGATCCTCGTAGTCCCAAACGGCGACCTTCTGGATCTCGTGAGAGGTACGGAAGCCATCGAAGAAGTTGATGAAGGGGACGCGGCTCTTCAGGGTAGCCAGGTGAGCCACAGCAGCCAGGTCCATAACCTCCTGGGGGTTGGACTCAGCCAGCATGGCAAAGCCGGTCTGACGGCAGGCCATAACGTCGGAGTGATCACCAAAGATGTTCAGAGCATGGCTGGCCACAGTACGGGCGGAGACATGGAACACGGTGGGCAGCAGCTCACCGGCAATCTTGTACATGTTGGGGATCATCAGCAGCAGACCCTGAGACGCGGTGTAGGTGGTGGTCAGGGCGCCAGCGGCCAGAGAGCCGTGGACGGTACCGGCAGCGCCGGCCTCGGACTGCATCTCCACAACCTTCACGGTCTGGCCGAAGATATTCTTCCGGCCAGCAGCGGCCCACTGATCCACATTGTCAGCCATGGGGCTGGACGGAGTGATGGGGTAAATACCCGCAACCTCTGTGAATGCGTAGGACACGTGAGCGGCAGCGGTGTTGCCGTCCATAGTTTTGAACTTACGTGCCATTTTCGTTTCCTCCTTTTGCTTCTCAGCAAAGAGCGCTGAGGCATCTGAATTCCGAATACACCTCAGTCTACCACATTTCTCCTATAAATTCAATGAATAATTCCATTTTTTCTTGTAAATTCTCACACACCATCCGCCCTCTCCCCTTCCGTTTCAAATCAGATACCTTGCACCGGGCAAATCTGGGCGGTATCATAGAAAAAAAGATTTTTTGTTACTTTTTTATCAAATGCTCTGTCGTCCTCTCACGGACAAAGGGTGCGCTGGAAGCCCGTGCAGCCGCCAAACTTACCCAACCTTGGGTGGTCATACCGTACAACTATGAAATGACCAAATTCTCCACCCCGACAAGCGCCGTGACAGGCCGTCTCGCCCAAAGTTCACGTTTCGGACCGGATGGAGAACTTTTCCTAAATTTGCCTGATGCCAACAAGTTTCCTTGCGTTCAACAAACACCCGTGGTATGATAGATGATAAAGAATTTCGGTTACTTTTTTCTCGAGAGGAGTGTGGCCCCATGGTGTGCAATCTGCTCTCTCTGGGCCTCAATGGCATCCATGGATATCCGGTCACGGCAGAATGTGCCCTTTCCGGGGGATTGCCCGCCTTTGATGTGGTGGGTTTGCCCGATGCTGCCGTGAAGGAGTCCCGGGAACGGGTGCGCTCGGCCATTCGCTCCAGTGGCTTTGACTTTCCTGTCTCCCGCATTACCATCAACCTGGCCCCTGCCGACCGAAAGAAGGTGGGCACGGTGTACGATCTGCCCATTTTGCTGGGCATCCTCTCCGCCAGCGGCCAGCTGTCCATGAAAGGGTACGCCGACGCCGCCTTTTTGGGGGAGCTGTCCCTGTCCGGGGCGCTTCGTCCGGTGTCCGGAATTCTTCCCATGGCCCTGGCAGCGGTGCGCTGCGGGGTCCGCCAGCTATTTGTCCCCGCCGATAACGCCCCCGAGGCCTCCCTGGCCCAGGGGCTGGAAGTATACGGGGTGGAGACAGTGGCGCAGCTGTGTGCCCACCTGAAAGGAGAGGTCCCCCTCTCCCCCACGCTCCCCTGGACGCCGCCAGAGGCGGCGCCCACCGGGCCGGACTTTGCCGACGTGAAGGGCCAGGAGGGTGCCAAGCGGGCCCTGGAAGTGGCCGCCGCCGGCGGACACCATATTTTAATGACCGGCAGCCCCGGGGCGGGCAAGTCCATGATGGCCAAGCGCCTGCCCTCCATTCTCCCCGATCTGACCCGGGAGGAGGCCCTGGCCTGTACGGAGATCTACTCCGTGGTGGGCCTGACCAGCCGGGAGCACCCCATGGTGCTCCGCCGCCCCTTCCGAGCCCCCCACCACACCATCTCAGCCGCCGGCATGGCAGGCGGAGGCACCACCCTGCGCCCCGGGGAGATCTCCCTGGCCCACAACGGGGTGCTGTTCTTAGACGAGCTGCCTGAGTTCCACTCCGACGTACTGGAGGTGCTGCGCCAGCCCCTGGAGGACGGGATCACCCAGATCACCCGGGTGTCCGGGACGGTGACCTACCCCAGCCGATTTATGCTGGTGTGCGCCATGAATCCCTGCAAATGTGGCTGGTACGGCCACCCCTCGGGGCGGTGTACCTGCTCCGAGCAGGCGGTTCGGCGCTATCAAAGCCGCATCTCCGGTCCCATGCTGGACCGCATTGATATCTGTGTGGACGTGCCCGCCTTGGAATACCACGAGTTGGCGGGACAGTCCACCCCCGCCGAATCCTCGGCGGACATTCGGGCCCGGGTCAATGCCGCCCGCGCCATCCAGCACGCCCGCTTCGGCCCCCACGGCCCCACCTGCAACGCCCATATGGGCCCCCAGGAGCTCAAAGCATACTGCCAGTTGGACAACACCTGCCAGGCCATGATTCAAAGCGCCTATGAAAAGCTTGGCCTCACCGCCCGCAGCTATGACCGCATCCTCCGGGTAGCCCGCACCGTGGCAGACCTGGACCAGTCGGAGCACATCCAGCCCCACCACCTGGCGGAGGCCCTCCAGTATCGGCCCCCGGAACACTTACAGGTGTGAGCAATCCACCATTTCCGCCCCCCATGCGTGGCGATACATACAGGAAAGGAAGATCCATAATGGTACACAAGAAGGCACGTTCCTCCAAAAAGAAAACCACTGCCAAGAAAGTGGTCAAGAAAGCCCCCACCCCGGCCCGTACCGTTGCCCCGGTGGCAGAGCCTGTGACCGCCGTGCAGCAGCCGGAGCCCGCTGTGGTGGAAACTCCCACCGCTGCCAAGCCCGCCGCACCTGCCGCACCCAAGACCCGAACCAGCACCCGCAAGACCACCAGCACCCGGAAGAAGCCCGCCGCTGCCGCCAAGAAGCCCGCTCCTGTCGCTGAGGAGCCCACCCCCGTGGTGGAAGAGACCGCCCCTGTCGTGGAGGAGGTCGCTCCCGTGGTGGAAGAGACCACCCCTGTCGTGGAGGAGGTCACTCCCGTGGTCGAAGAGACCGCTCCCGTTGTGGAAGAGACTACCCCTGTCGTGGAGGAGACCGCTCCCGTCGTGGAAGAGGCTGCCCCCGTGGCGGAGGAGCCCGCTCCCGTCGTCGAAGAAACCACTCCCGTGGTGGAGGAAGCCGCCCCTGCGGAAGAAGAACCCGCCCCTGCGGAAGAAGAACCCGCCCCTGTTGAAGAGGAAACCGCTCCCAGTGTGGAAGAAGATGTATCACCTGTTGTGGAGGAGGTCAAACCTATGTATGAGATGTCCAACCTGCCCCGGAGAAGCATTGCCTTCATCGGCTCGGAATGTCACCCCTTTGTCAAGACTGGCGGTCTGGGCGACGTGATGTACGCCCTGCCCCGTCAGCTGGTGAAGCTCAACTGTGACGTGCGAGTGATTCTGCCCCGCTACGCCTGCATCCCCCAGAAGTTCCAGGAGAAAATGGAGTATCGGGGCGAGTTCTACATGGACCTGGGCAACACCGGGCGCAACTACTATGTGGGAATTATGGAGTATGTCTGTGACGGCGTGGTGTACGACTTCATCGACAACCAGGAGTTCTTCTCCTCCGGTAACCCCTACACCAACCTGGTGGACGACATCCCCAAGTACTGCTTCTTCAGCAAAGCCGCTCTGGCTGCTCTGAACTACTTAAACTGGATTCCCGACATTGTCCACTGCCACGACTGGCAGGCGGGTCTGGTGCCGGTCTATCTGCGCACCCTGTTCAAGGACTCCCCCGTGGGCCACGCCCAGTCCATCCTCACCATCCACAACCTGCGTTTCCAGGGCATTTACAACATCCCCACCATTCGCTACTGGTCCGGCCTGCCCAATGAGGTGTTCCAGATGGGCGCTTTGAAGGACGGCTATCAGGACGCCAACATGCTCAAGGGCGGCATCGCCTACGCCGACCGGGTCACCACCGTCTCTGGCACCTACGCCGGGGAGATTCAGACCGCCGAATACGGCGAGCACCTGGAAGGCCACCTGTGCTACCACAGCGGCAAGCTGCGTGGCATTGTCAACGGCATTGACTACGACATGTGGAACCCCGCCACCGACCCCGCTCTGGCAGAGCACTACGACCTGGGCAACGTGCTGGACCACAAGATGGCCAACAAGCTGGCCCTGCAAAAGGAGCTGGGCCTGGAGCAGGACGAGGGCAAGTTCGTCATCGGCCTCATCTCCCGCCTGACCAACCAGAAGGGTCTGGACCTGGTCAGCTCCATCATCCCCATGGTGCTGGACGGCAACACCCAGGTGGTGGTGCTGGGTACCGGCGACCGGGAGTACGAGGACACCTTCCGCTACTATGAGAGCGCCCACCGCGGCACCTTCTGCGCCTGCATCCAGTACGACGAAGCCCGGGCCCACCGCATCTACGCCGGCGCCGACGCCCTGCTGGTGCCCTCCCGCTTTGAGCCCTGCGGCCTGACCCAGCTCAACGCCATGCACTACGGCACCCTGCCCATCGTCCGGGAGACCGGCGGCCTGAAGGACACCGTGGAGCCCTACAACACCTTCACCGGAGACGGCAACGGCTTCACCTTCGACCGCTACGACGCCGGGCTGCTGCTGGACGCCATCAACCGGGCCAAGACCCTCTATTTCACCAACCGCTATCACTGGGACGAGGTGGTCCAGCGGGACATGGCCAAGGACGTGTCCTGGGAGAATTCCGCCCGTCAGTACAAGGATCTGTATCTGGAGCTGACCCAGTGGTAAGAGTCCAAATGGCCCCCAATCCCCCAAAAATACGGTGTCATATCCCCGCCGCAACTGGCAGTTGACAGATTTCCAGCCCTGTTTGGTGGCCTGCAACCGTGGGAGGTGCTACCATGAGACCATCAAAAGCGACGGGAGGCACACCTATGATTTTAGGAGATAAGATCACAAATTTGAGAAAAAAGGCCGGGTGGTCCCAGGAGGAGCTGGCCCACCAGCTGGGGGTTTCCCGGCAGGCGGTGTCCAAGTGGGAGAGCGGCAGCTCCATCCCCGACCTGGACAAAATCCTCCGGCTCAGCCAGCTCTTTGACGTGAGCACGGACTACCTACTCCTCGACGAGATGGAGCCGGAGCTGCCCCAGGCAGAGCCGGAACCTGCCCCCATCCTGGATGGGCCCCAAGTCCCGGTCCACCACATCACCCTGGAGCAGGCCAACATCTATCTGGACACGGTGCGGGGAGTGGCCAGTAAAATTGCCCTGGGCGTGTTCCTGTGCATCCTCTCCCCCACCGCCCTCATATACCTGGGCGGACTATCCAGCGAAGAGGGCCGCTTCACCCTGTCCGAGCCTCTGGCGGGCGGGGTGGGCGTCCTGGTGATGCTGGCCCTGGTATCCGCCGCGGTGGCCCTGTTTCTCTTCTTTGGCAGCCGCCTGACCCCCTACGAGCACCTGGACAACCAGCCCGTGGAATTGGCCTATGGGGTGGACGGCGTAGTGAAAAAGCGTCAGGCTGAATACCAGACCACCCACCTGATGCTGCTGGTGGTGGGCATCACCCTGTGCATTCTCAGTCTGGCCCCGCTGATGATTCTTGTGGCCATAGACGAGAACGGCATGGCTCCCATCATCGGCCTCATCCTCATGTTTGTGATAGTGGCAGTGGGCGTGTTCCTGCTGGTGCGCACCTGCATCATCGCCGGAAGCTTCCAGCGGCTGTTGGAGACTGGGGACTACACCCGGGAGCACAAGCGGGAGGAGAACAGCCCTCTGACCACCATCTACTGGGGTCTGGTGCTGGCCATCTACCTGGGCTGGAGCTTCTGGACCATGGCCTGGGACCGCACTTGGATTGTGTGGCCGGTGGCGGCGGTGCTGTACGCCCCGGTGCGAAGCATTGCTGGGTTGCTGACCAAAAAATAAGATACATCGGGCAGGAGAAGGCGCTGACCTTCTCCTGCCCGATGATTTTTTGCATCAATACCCGCCATGTGCAAGGCTGACTCGAAGATTGTTCTTCTAAATGACCTAGGCTCAGGCTTGCCAGCCTGGTGGGGACGCTCCCCGCTGGGGGTTCCTTTTGGTCGGGCAAAAGGAACCAAAACCCGCTTAGGGCGTTCCCCCCTAAGTACCCCCCTAGGGTGCGAGGCTGAAAATGCGTCAAGCCTATGGTCGGCCCGTCACCCTTGCTGTGGCCCCTGTCTCTGCCACCACACCAAGCCACCATGGCAACTGGCCCTATGACTGGGTGGTTTCCACCTCCGGGCCTACTCTGGAGAAGTGGCGTTCCCGCCGCCGGGAGCCAAACCTCCGGCAACTGGGAACAGTTGCACACCAGGGTAAGGCCCTGGCGGTAGAAGCATAATGTTCCACAACAAGCAGGTGCATTCTGTGGAAATTCCATGCCATCTATGTGACCCCACCGGGCCAAGGGCCGAAAACAGGAAGGTGCACCCTCTACCCAGTACCGCGGGGTGGATTCCACAAGGCGGGGGAAGGCCCCGCCTTTGGCGATTCTTTCCCCGATTTCTCATCGGGGAGAAATCGGGCCCAGCGGAGCGTCCCTGGCAGGGGCGCTGGTTTCCGCCTGAGAAATTGAGAATCTATTTCATGGTTTGGAGCAGAAAGCAAAATAAAAACCCTCGACCGATGCGGTCGAGGGTTTTCTCGCTCTTACTATTGTTTAGATCAGAGTCAGAACCATGGTCAGAACCAGGAACACAATGGCGACCCACTTGGTCATCTTGGCCATGCGGGCGTCGGCGGTCTTGGCCTTGTTCTTGGACAGGAAGGTGTCAGCAGCACCGGAGATGGCACCGGACAGACCAGCGCTCTTGCCGGACTGGAGCATCACGATGGCGATCAGGGCCAGAGACACCACGAAGTAAACGATAGACAGAATCAGCTGAGGAGTGGTCATGGAATTCAATCCTTTCAGTCACAGTCTAAAAATGGGCGCAACAGCCCTTACAAGTATTTTCTATGATACCACACCCCTCAGGGGATTGCAAGAGGTTTTCATATTTCTTCCGGCCATGTTTCGCCGCAGGTGCCCCACCAGGGTCACGCCCCCGGTGACCAGCAGCACCAGATAACAGCTCATAGTCCGGGAGAGAATCATGGCAGGGGCCACCAGTCCCGTGCCAAATACCGCCAAGAAGGTGCGCAGAAACACCCCTTCTGCCGCTCCTGCGGAACCAGGCAGCGGGAGAAAGCCCACTGCCACAGTGCACAGCACCTGGAGGGCGGCCACCTGCAACAGGCTCATGCCGGACAGGCCAAAGGCCCGATATACCAGGTAGGGCACCAGATAGGAGCACCCCAGCTGGGCCGCGCTGAGGGCCACCACCCCCACCAGCACCAGGGGATTGCGGGCAATGACCCGGGCCCCCTGGCGGTACTGGGCCAGCACGCCCTCCAGCTTCTCCTCCAACGCTGCACGGTCCAGCCGCTTCACTAGACGGCAGGCCAGGGCGATGCCGAAGCGCCCCAGCCGGCGGGCAGGTCCAGGGAGGAAGAGCAGCAAGATCATGGCCACATTCAGCACCACAAAGATGGCAAGGCCCACCCCGACGAGCACCCCCACCTGGCCGCCCAGCTGCTCCAGCAGGTCTCGGCCAAAGTAGAGGGCCGCCAGAGCGTAGCACACCACCGCTGTGTGATAGCCAATGCTCACCAGCAGCATGTCGATGGTGCCGGACACCACCGGCACCCCGTCCCGGTTCATGTAGTACACCTGGGCGGGCTGTCCTCCCGTGGCGGAGGGGGTGACGTTACTGAAAAAGAACCCGGTACACGAGTAAAAATAGCACCGCCGGAAGGGCTGGGCACAGCCCAGGGCCCCCAGCACCAGCCGGGTGGCCCCGGCCTCACAGGCGATGAACAGGGCCATTACCGGAAGGGCCAGCAAGAGCAGTCGGGCGTCCGCCCGGGCCATGGCCGCCGCCAGCTCCCGGGGGGACTGCTGGCTCAAAATGGTGTAGGCGGTGGCACACAGCAGCAGGCCCATGACCCCAAACCACACCAGCTGTTTTTTGCTTCCCAGCTTCATGCGTACACCTTCTCTCCGGCCAGCTGCTCCACCACGGCGCATACCGCCGCCCGGCACATGGTGTTGGAGGCCTTCTCCATGGCTCGGCGCATACTAGCCAGCCCTGCCTCGTCGTACAAGGTACTCTCAATGGCCCACAGGCAGGCCTCCTCCTCCTTGTCCGCCAGGCGGGCCATGCCCGCCTCCAGCAGGAACCGGGCGTTCTCCCGCTCCTGGTCCAGGAAGGGGGCCCACACCAGCATGGGCAGGCGGCTGGCAATGGCCTCAAAGACGGTGATGCCTCCGGGCTTGGACAGCATCAGGTGGGCCCGGGCCATGTACTGGCCCACCTGGGTGGTGAAGCCCACCACCTCAATGTTCTCATATTTCCCGTGGAGGCGCTGATACAGCTTCTCATTGCGCCCGGTGAGAATGGTCACATGGACCCCGGGCAGGGCGTTGAGCTGTTCATAGAAGCGGTCCCGCCGGGGCATCAGCCCCAGGCCGCCCCCCATGATGAGCAGTTCCCGCTGGCCCCGGTTGGGGCTCCCTCCGGTGAACTGCTGGCCCACGGGAATCCCGGAGACCAGAATCCGCTCTGCCTCCACCCCCTTGTCCACCAGCCCCTGGCGCACCTGGTGGGAGGCCACCAGGTAGCAGTCGGTGCCGGGGTGAATCCACTCGCTGTGGCAGGTCACGTCGGTGATGCAGGTTACCAGGGGCATCACGCCCCCCTCCCGCTTGTACCGGGCCACCACCGAGGAGCACACGGGATGGGTGGACACCACCACATCCGCCCCCGTCTCAAAGAGCAGCTCTTCCAGATACTCCACCCACGCCCCGGCCAGGGGCATGTCCCCCTCCACGTTGCGGGTCAGGCGGTGGAAGAGGTTATACAGGCCGCCGCCGTACTTCACCAGCCACCCAAACATCCGGTAGAGGGTGGGCGCCAGCTCGGGCATGGCGTAGTCAAAAAAATCCACGGTGTGCACCTGGTGCCCCTCCCGCTCCAGCTGCTGCTGCAACGCCTGGGAGGCAGACCAGTGCCCCATACCAAATTTTCCAGTCAAAATCAGGACGTTCATGCCTTTGTTCTCCTTCATCCTAGTTCCACGCTAGTATACCAAAGGCATTTTAGGTTTTCCCTCAGACCCGGTTAAGGTTTCCTTAAGGAGTGGTAAAAACTTCAACAAAATCCTCCAAGTTCACCCATTCGATGCCCTCCGGCGGGGTGTCCTGGCAGCACACGGAGGCCCACCAGCCCTCTCCCTCGTAGCTCTTGTGGGGACAGGGGGGCGGCACAGGCACCTTTCGGGGCGGATACAGGGGGGTGTCTCCCAGCTTGCAAAAGCTCTCTTTCAGGGTCCACAGGCGGGTAAAACTCTCGTCAGTACCGTCAAAGAGGGGCAGTTCCTCCTCTGCAAAGCAAAAGGCGGGCAGGCCGGGCCGGTGGGGCTTCACCAGCTCAATGTCCACCCCCACGGGGAACTCCGACAGGGCGCACAGGGCGTAGCCCCCGGAGTGGGATAGGGACAGCCAGCGCCCCTCCCCTGGGATGAGGGGCTTGCCCCGACCGCTGTACTCCAGCTCCGGCAGCTCCCCCCAGCCGTACTTGCGGGCAGCCAGCCGCAGCAGCGGGCGGCTGAGCTTACGCCCGTCCTCCCCTTTCACGCCATAAATCTTCGTGGACATATCCACACCTCTCTCCATAAAAACAGCCTGCGAACCACACCGATTCGCAGGCTGTGTCTTGGTTTCATACTATCCGGGGATGGGGCGCTTGTCAAGAGATGACTCTCACCCGGATGATGCCGTCAATGGCTCGGATGTCGTCAATGACGCTCTCTTCCACCTGGGACCCCACATCCACCAGGGTGTAGGCGAAGTCCCCTCGGGACTTGTTGGTCATGTTCTCCACGTTCACCCCGTCGCCAGAGAGCTGTGCAGTGATGTTGGCCAGCATGGCGGGGATGTTGCGGTGGATGATGCACAGACGCTGCACCCCGGACCGCTCCATCTCCACGTTGGGGAAGTTGACGGAGTTTTTGATGTTGCCGTTTTCCAGGAAGTCCCGCAGCTGCTGGGCAGCCATGACGGCGCAGTTGTCCTCGCTCTCGGGGGTGGAGGCGCCCAGGTGGGGAATGGGCACCACGTTGGGGGCCAGGGTGACGGTATTGTTGGGGAAGTCAGTGACGTAGCGGGCCACCTTGCCGCGCTCCAAAGCGGCCATCATGGCCGCATCGTCCACCAGCTCGCCTCGGGCCAGATTGACCATGCGCACCCCGTCCTTCATCTGGGCGATGGCGTCGGCGTTGATGGTGTGGCGGGTGTCGGGGGTGTAGGGCACGTGGATGGTCACATAGTCGCTGACCCGGTACAGCTCGGCCACGTCCTTGACCACATGCACATGGCGGTCCAGGCGCAGAGCGGTGTCCACGGACAGGAAGGGGTCATAGCCGTACACCTCCATCCCTAAGGACAGGGCCGCATTTGCCACCAGAGCGCCGATGGCGCCCAGGCCGATGACACCCAGGGTCTTGCGGTACAGCTCGGGGCCCACAAAGGCAGACTTGCCCTTCTCCACGGCAGCAGTCACATCGGTGTCGGGGGTGGCGGCCTGGGCCTTCACCCATTCCACGCCCCCCACCAGGTCCCGGGAGGCCATGAGCAGAGCGGCAAGCACCAGCTCCTTCACGCCGTTGGCGTTGGCCCCGGGGGTGTTGAACACCACAATCCCCTTCTGGGCGCACTCGGCCACCGGAATGTTGTTGGTGCCTGCCCCCGCCCGGGCGATGCCCCACAGGGTGTCGGGGAAGGGATAGTCATGGAGCTTGGCGGAGCGGACCAGAATGCCCTCCTCCCCCTCCACGTTGTCCCCCACCTGGTAGTCGGCGGGGAACTGGTTGAGCCCGACTTGGGCAATTTTATTCATGGTTTTGATACGAAACATGATGGTTTCCCCCTGTCTCAGCCGTTGACCTGGTCAAAGGCCCGGATGAAGTCCGCCAGCTTCTCCACCCCTTCGGTGGGCATGGCGTTGTAGATGGAGGCCCGCATACCTCCCACGTTGCGGTGGCCCTTGAGGTTGACAAAGCCCGCCGCCGTGGCTTCAGCCACAAACTTGGCGTCCAAATCGGCGTTTCCGGTCCGGAAGGTGACGTTCATGTCGGAACGGCTCCCCTTCTGGGCCGGGCAGGTGAACAGCTTGGAGTCGTCCAGTACGTCGTAGAGCAGCTGGGCCTTGGCGTGCTTGATCTTCTCCATGCCTTCCACGCCGCCCCGCTCTTCCAGCCACTCCAGCACCAGCCCCAGCATGTAGATGCACCAGCAGGGGGGCGTGTTGTACATGGAGTCCTTGTCGATCATGGTCTTATAGTTCATGATGAGGGGGGTGTAGGGCAGCTCGTGGCCCGCCAGGTCCTCCCGGACAATGGCAATGGTGAGGCCCGCCGGGGCCAGATTCTTCTGCGCGCCGCCGTAGATGATGCCGTACTTGGACACGTCCACCACCCGGCTCATGAAGTCCGAGGACATGTCGCACACCAGAGGCACGTCCCCGGTGTCGGGCACATACTGCCACTCGGTACCGTAGATGGTATTGTTGGCGCAGTAGTGGAAGTAGCTGGCCTCCGGGTCCAGCTTCAGCTGGTCCTGGGTGGGGATATAGGTGTGGTTTTGGTCCTCGCTGGAGGCGGCCAAGTTGATCTGGCCGTACTTTTTGGCCTCCTTATAGGCGATGTTGGAGAAGTTTCCGGTGACGGCATAGTCCGCCTTTCCCGTCTTGCCGATGAGGTTCAGGGGCACCATGGAGAACTGCCCCGAAGCGCCCCCCTGCAAAAACAGCACCTTATAGTTATCGGGCACATGGAACAGGCGAATGAACCGCTCCTTGGTGTCCTGAAAGATCTTGTCAAAAACCTTAGATCGGTGGCTCATCTCCATCACTGACATGCCGGAGCCCTGATAATTGGTGATCTCTGACCCGGCTCGGGTGAGGACTTCCAGCGGAAGCATGGAAGGGCCTGCGGAAAAGTTGTATACACGTTGATTGCCCATGAGCAGTTTCTCCTCTCTGAGATTTTTCACATTATTATGCTATCGCTTTAATGTGTTATATGCATTATAGTTCCAGGAAAGACATCTGTCAACGTCAAAAACACATCTGTGATCTTTTTGGCAAACTCCCCTCGAATTGACGATTTCCCCCTGTCTGTTTTGTACAAAGCACCCATGGTTTTCGGGCAGCATCCCAGTGTATGCCGGGAGGGCAGAACCGTTGCATAAAAAAAGCCGCCCCCAGGTTTCACTGGGAGCAGCTTTCTCGTGCTCTGCCAAAGCCTCGCAGAGTTTTCCCGCCCGCAGGCGGGAAAATAAATTGAAATCCCCGTTCATTTTGGAAGGCCCATCCGGGCCTTCCAAAATGGGCTCAGCCCGGAGGCCAGGTCATATCCCGGCCGGACAGGACGTGGAAGTGCAGGTGATGCACGCTCTGGCCCGCCTGCACGCCGCAGTTGGACACCACACGGTAGCTGTCCAGGCCCAGGTCCTTTGCCACCTTGGCGATGACGGCCAGCATGTGGCCTGCCAGGGCAGCGTTGTCCTCGCCCACCTCTGCCACAGAGGCGATGTGCTGGCGGGGAATCACCAGGAAGTGGGTGGGTGCCTGGGGGTCGATGTCGTAGAAGGCCACGCACACCTCGTCCTCATACACCCGCTTGGAGGGAATCTCCCCCGCTGCGATCTTACAAAAGAGGCAATCAGACATGATATCAACTCCTTTTGATTGCATTGGATGGAATTGCTTACAGGCCCAGCTTCATGGACACCACGTTGTCCACCATAGCCAGGGCATTGTCCACCATCAGGGGGTCCTTGCCTCCGCCCATGGCGGAGTCGGGCTTGCCGCCGCCGGAGCCGCCAGCGATGGCGGACACCTGCTTGATGATGTCGCCGGCCTTGATGCCCAGGCCCACGGCCTCCTTGCCGCAGGCGGCCACAAAGGTGATCTTGCCGCCGTTGACGGCTGCCAGCACGGCCACCACGTTGGCAGCCTTGTCCTTGATGGCGTCGCCCATCTGGCGCAGACGGTTGCCGTCAGCGTCGGGCACGGTGGCGGTGATGACCTTCAGGGGGCCCACATCGTGGGCGCCGAAGAGGATGCGGTCGGCCTCGCCAGCGGCTTCCTTGCTCTTGTACTGCTCAATGGCCTGGCGAGCGGCCTTCAGGTCGGCCACCTGCTGCTCCAGCTTGGCGGCCAGGTCAGCGGGGTTGGTCTTGAGGATCTGGGCAGCCTGGAAGATGAGCTGCTGGTTGTGGTTCATGGCCTCCAGGGTCAGCTTACCCACGGTGGCCTCGATACGGCGCACGCCGCTGGCCACGGAGCCCTCGGACTTGATGCGGAAGGTGCCCACCTTGGCGGTGTTGTCCAGGTGGGTGCCGCCGCAGAACTCCATGGAGAAGTCGCCCATCTCCACCACGCGCACCACGTCGCCGTACTTTTCGCCGAACATGGCCACCGCGCCCTTCTTCTTGGCCTCCTCAATGGGGAGCACCTCGGTGATGACGGGGTAGCCGTTCAGGATAGCGTCGTTGACCAGCTTGTCCACCTGAGCCAGCTCCTCGGCGGTGATGCCCTCGAAGTGGGTGAAGTCGAAGCGGATGCGGTCGGGCTCCACCAGAGAGCCAGCCTGATGCACGTGGTCGCCCAGCACCTTTTTCAGGGCGGCGTCCAGCAGGTGGGTGGCGGAGTGAGCACGCATGATGGCCTGGCGGCGCTCCACATCAATGGCGGCGGTGACGGTGTCGCCCACTTTCAGCACGCCACCGGTGAGCTTGCCGTAGTGCATATACTTGCCGCCCTTGTTCTTCTGCACGTCGTGGACGGTGAACACGGCCTCACCCAGGGTGATGGTGCCGTGGTCTCCCACCTGGCCGCCCATCTCAGCATAGAAGGGGGTGCGATCCAGCACCACGATGCCCTCCACGCCGCTCATCATCTCCTCGGCCTGGACGTTCTCCACCACCATGGCCAGCACCTTGGCGTCGTCGATGGTGTTGTGGTCGTAGCCCACGAACTGGGTCTCGGGCAGCTCCTTGCCGAACTCGATACCAGCCCAGCCCAGATCGCCCAGAGCCTCACGGGCTTTACGGGCGCGGACCTTCTGCTCCTCCATGAAGGCACGGAAGCCAGCCTCGTCCACGGTCAGGCCCTCGTCCTGGGCCATCTCGCTGGTCAGGTCGATGGGGAATCCATAGGTGTCGTAGAGCTTGAAGGCGTCCTCGCCGGAGAACACGGTCTCGCCCTTGGCCTTGTGCTGGGCCAGCATGTCAGAGAAAATCTTCAGACCGCTGTCGATGGTCTTGGCGAAGTTCTCCTCCTCCACCCGGATGACCTTGGTGATATAGCTCTGCTTCTCCACCAGGTCGGGGTAGGCGGTGGCGTTGACCTCGATGACGGTGTCACACACCCGGTACAGGAAGGGGTCGTTGACACCCAGCAGCTTGCCGTGGCGGGCAGCCCGGCGCAGCAGACGGCGCAGCACGTAGCCACGGCCCTCGTTGGAGGGCAGCACGCCGTCGCAGATCATCATGGTGGCGGAGCGGATGTGGTCGGTGATGATACGCAGGGACACGTCACGGCTCTCGCTCTGGCCGTACCGGGCCCCGGTAATCTCGGAGACCTTGTTGGTGATGTTCATCACGGTGTCGGTGTCAAACAGGGAGCCCACGTTCTGGCACACGCAGGCCAGACGCTCCAGGCCCATGCCGGTGTCGATGTTCTTCTGGATGAGCTCGGTGTAGTGGCCCTCGCCGTCGTTGTTGAACTGGGAGAAGACGTTATTCCACACCTCCATATAGCGGTCGCAGTCACAGCCCACGGTGCACCCTTCCTTGCCGCAGCCGTACTCCTCGCCACGGTCGTAGTACACCTCAGAGCAGGGGCCGCAGGGGCCGGAGCCGTGCTCCCAGAAGTTATCAGCCTTTCCGAAGCGGAAGATGCGCTCGGCGGGGATGCCGATCTCCTTGTTCCAGATCTCGAAGGCCTCGTCGTCATCCTGGTAGATGGAGGGGTACAGGCGGTTGGGGTCCAGGCCCACCCACTCGGGGCTGGTCAGAAACTCCCAGCACCAGGTAATGGCCTCCCGCTTGAAGTAGTCGCCGAAGGAGAAGTTGCCCAGCATCTCAAAGTAGGTGCCGTGGCGGGCGGTCTTGCCGATGTTCTCAATGTCACCGGTGCGGATGCACTTCTGGCAGGTGGTGACACGGCGGCGGGGGGGCTCCTGCTCGCCGGTGAACCAGGGCTTCATGGGCGCCATGCCGCTGTTGATGAGCAGCAGAGAGGCGTCGTTCTGGGGAATCAGGGAAAAGCTGGGCAGACGCAGGTGTCCTTTGCTCTCAAAGAAGGACAGGAACATCTCACGCAGCTCGTTGACCCCGAAGGGCTTGGGGTTGCTCATGGGTCTATACCTCCATTTTAAAAATTAACAAAATAAAAGCCCTTGCCAAACCACAGGGGCAAAGCCTACGCTTCACGGTACCACCCTGTTTATCCTCGGCAAGGACATCTCCAGTCATCCGATAACGGGGATGGGCCGCCCTGCTCCTCGCAGGAGACGAAACGGAGTGGCGCAGAGAAACCGCACTTGCCGGGGGCTCTCACTCTCCCCCCTCGCTTTGGGCCGCTGGTGGCTCTTTGGCTCCGCCATTGTCTTTAGCTGTTACATTTTATCACATTCTTGCCAGATGTCAAGGCAGGAAACCCAAGAAAGGGCCGCCCGAACGGCTCCCTCCGGGAGGGAGCTGGCTGCCCGTAAGGGCAGTCTGAGGGAGACAGCGGGCGGCTGCACCTCTGGTCAGCACAGAGCGTAGACCTCCACCGGACTTCCCGGTCACTCTGGTACACGCCGCCCATTGCGTCAATACCCTTTGGCACCTACTACAGGCTCCCTCCGTCATCGCCGTTGGCGATGCCACCTCCCTCCCTGAGGGAGGCTTTGCCCCCTGTCACGCCACGTGGTCCGTCCACATCTCGCACTGACTCATCACCGTCTGAATGGCATCCTCCACCCCTTCCGGGGGATATTTATACCGTCTCAACAGACGCTTTACCATTTTTCGCATCCCGGCCCGGGCCGCTTCCTTCTTCTGCCAGTCAATGGTGCGGCTTTTGCGCAGCGCCTCGGTGAGTTCCCGGGTCAGGGTCACCAACTCCTCATTGGAATAGAAATCTTTCACCGCCTGGGGCTTGGTGAGGGCGTCGTAGAAGGCCACCTCCTCCTGGCTCAGGCCCAGCTGCTCTCCCAGCTGGTGGGCCTGCCGGATGTCCTGGGCCATCTTCATCAGCTCGGCGATGACCTCCTCGTTGGTGATGAGGCCGTTGATATAGCGGTTCATCAGCTCTTTCATCCGCTGGGAGAACTGCTCCGACTTGACCACGTTGGTGCGGCGGTACAGGGTCACCTGCTCCGCCAGCAGCTTTTTCAGCAGCTCCACGGCCAGGTTTTTCTCCTTCATCCGGGCCACTTCCTCCAGGAATTTGGGGTCAAAGAGGGAGAATTCCGTGTCCGCATCGGAAAACAGGTTGATAACCCCCTCACTCTGGATGGAGTGCTTCAACAGCTCGTTGATGCGGGCGTTGACCTCCTTCAAGGAGTATTTCTTGCCCTCGCCCCCCATGGTCAGGCGCACCAACATGGTGCGCACCGCCTCAAAATAGGAGGCTTCGGCGCTGTCGTGGCGCTCCACCAAGCTGGAACACAGAGACAGAGCCTGACGCAACAGCAGCGCCTGCTTGATGTACACGTTGGGGGTGCGCTCCTTCTCGGGAAGGTGCTGCTCGTCTCGCACCTTGCCCAGCAAAAAGTCTGTGCCTCCGGCAATGGCCCGCCCCTTTGCCAAATCATCCCCCGTGAAAAAGGCGGAATAGTCGTAGCCGTGGAACAGGTCCCGGCACACCTCCAGCTTCTCCAGGAACTTGGGATAGGCAGTCTGTTTGATGTCGGGGTCCCCGTAGTTCTTCCGATCTCGTGCGGTGTAGTCGTTCATGGCCTGTTTCAAGGCCCCGGCAATGCCCACATAGTCCACCACCAGGCCGCCTTCCTTGTCTCCAAACACCCGGTTTACCCGGGCGATGGCCTGCATCAGGTTGTGGCCTGCCATGAACTTGTACACATACATGGTGGCCAGAGAGGGCACGTCAAACCCGGTCAGCCACATGTCCACCACAATGGCGATCTTCATGGGGGAGTTGTTGTCCTTGAACTTCCGGGCCAGCTCCTCCTTGTGGGCCTTGTTTCCGATGACCTTCCGCCACTCCTCATCGTCTCCGTTGCCCTGAGTCATCACCACCCCCACCTTTTCCGTCCAGCCGGGGCGCAAATCCAGGATTCGCTGGTAGATTTTCATGGCGATGGTGCGGGAGTAGGCCACGATCATGGCCTTGCCGGTGAGCAAATTCGCCCGGTAATTCTCATAGTGGTCCAGAATGTCGTCCACCAGGGAGTTCACCGTCTCGTCTGCGCCCAGAATGGCCTCCAGCTTGCCCAGCTCTTTTTTGCTCTTTTCAATCACCGCCGGGTCGGCGTTCTGGGCCAACAGGTCATACTCGGCGTCGATGAGTCGCAGGGTGTTCTCGTCCAGCTTCAAGTGGATGACCCGGCTCTCATAGAACACCGGGCGGGTGGCTCCGTCCTCCACCGCCTGGGTCATGTCGTAGATGTCGATGTACTCCCCGAACACCTCCCGGGTACTCCGGTCCTTGGAGGAGATAGGGGTGCCCGTAAAGCCGATGTAGGTGGCCCCGGGTAGGCTGTCCCGGATGATGCGGGCGGTGCCCACCACCGTGCGGGCCTCCAGGGTGCCGTCCTCCCGCTTGTGGGTCACCACCTTGTCCGTCAGGCCGTATTGGCCCCGGTGGGCCTCGTCGGCCATGACCACAATGTTGCGCCGCTGGGACAGGGGGCGGTCGTACGCCTCAAACTTCTGCATGGTGGTAAAGATGATGCCGTTGGCCTGGCGGTTCTCCAACAGCTCCCGCAAATGCTCCCGACTGGTGGCCTGCTGTGGGGTTTGGCGCAGGAAGTCCCGGCAGCGGCAGAACTGCCCATAGAGCTGGTCGTCCAGGTCGTTTCGGTCGGTGATGACCACCACCGTGGGGCTCTCCAGGGCCTGCTGGAGCAGATGGGCATAAAAGACCATGGACAGGGACTTTCCGCTGCCCTGGGTGTGCCAGAACACGCCGCCCTTGCCGTCGGTCTGGGTGGCGTGCTGGGTGGAGGCAATGGCCTTGCGCACGGCGAAATACTGGTGATACCCCGCCAGGATTTTAAAGGTCTTTTCCCCGTCCAGATTAAAGCAGATGAAGTTTTTCAGGATGTCCAGAAACCGCTCTTTTTGAAAGATACCCTCAAAGAAGGTGTCAAACTGGGCCGCCTTGGTGTTCTCATAGCTGCCGTCCTTGGTTTTCCACGCCATGAAGCGCTTTTCGTCTGAGGTGATGGTGCCCGCCTTGGTGGTGTACATGTCACTGATGACACACACCTGGTTGTAGATAAACAGGGAGGGGATCTCGTGCATGTAGTTTCTCAGTTGGCGGAAGGCTTCCGAGGCGTCCGTCTCCTCCCGAGAGGGAGATTTGAGCTCCATCACCACCAAGGGCAAGCCGTTGACGAACAGCACCACATCCGGGCGCTTCTCCGAGTTCTCCACCACCGTCCACTGGTTGGCCACCACAAAGTCGTTGTTTTTGGGGTCTTGGTAGTCCACCAGATACACCAGGGCCGAGCGCTCCTCGCCCCCCTCCCAGAACTTCACTGGAACGCCGTTTTGCAGGTAGTCGGTGAAGGTGATGTTTTTCTGTAACAGGGTGCCCGTGTCGAAGGTGCGCAGCTTGTCCACCGCCTCCTGGATGGCCGCCTGGGGCAGTCTGGGGTTGAGGCGGGCCAGAGCAATCCACAAACCTTCCTCATATAGGGGGCTGTGGTAGTCCCGCTCCACGTCGGGGCCGTAGAGGTGGGTATAGCCCAGCTCGTCCACGAACAGACGAACCACGGCGTTTTCATAGTTGGCTTCGGTGTAGGGCATGGTGGGTCACCTCTTATCTTCCTAATTTCAAATCTTTTTCCATAGATTCCACATAATTTTGCTCATATTCAGCACAAAGAGTGCAATACTTCCTTTTCAATTCCATGGCTTTCATCGGCAAACACTCATTCGCTTCATCTGGACATGAAACGGCTACAGCGCAAACCAACTCTATGGACACGTTTAGCATCTCTTGCAATAATGATACATCATACTTCCTAAACAAAAATTCAACAGTAACCAACCTTGGCTCTAGTTGCTTTAGTATACAAATAAACTCTGTTAATGACTTGTTATATCCTATATCTCCAGTCA